>Ga0209347_1000154_pt1 | contig 193535 bp, 129 predicted proteins | sample AutmiccommuBRH23_FD_187382 | JGI IMG/M metagenome (GOLD analysis project Ga0209347, IMG submission 187382) | Deep subsurface microbial communities from Mt. Terri, Switzerland - Autotrophic microbial communities BRH/23 (SPAdes) (version 2) | ecosystem: Environmental > Aquatic > Deep subsurface... | reverse complement strand
CGCCCTGCGGCTCGGGGTTCCACGCCTCCCACACCTGCAGATCCAGCTCGCTCACGCTGGCGGTGAAGCCGGCCTCGGTGATCAGCTGCAGGGAGCGTTCCACCGATGCGTGGTCGGAGCACGCGCCGGGCTGCCATTCCGCGGCGTCCTCGTCGACCAGCTTGGGCAGACGGGTCAGGTCGGAGCAGGCGAAGGCCGGCGTCTGGTTGATGTAGTTGTGCGACTGCAGCCCAATGCCTTCGATCAGCTGACGCTCGTCCTCGGGATACTCAGCGGCGTAGCGCTCGTTGAGCTCCGTCGCCATGGCCAGGATGGCCTTGGCCTTGCCCTCGGACTGGAAGACGTTGAAGTCGTTGTACTCGAGCTTGGCCTCGGGGCCGTACTTGCGGGCGAAGACGAAGGCGTCGTAGATGAAGTCGCCGGGGCGCTCGCCCGCTGCCGCATCCATGTCCGTGGTGTAGGCGTCGTACCACCCGGAGTAGCTGTAGTCGGTGGGGTTGCCGCGCAGGAAGTCCTCCCAGTTCTGGGTGGCGGGGTCGAAGGTGTCGAGACCGTCGACGAAGGCCTCGTTCACGACGTCCCAGGAAACGATCCGACCCTTGAAGTGGGTCAGCACCTCCTTGATGTAGCGCTCCATGTTGGCCTTGGCTTGCGCGCGCGGGTCAGCGGACTCGAGTCCGTAGATCTTGGACGGCGACTGGCTGTGCCACACCAGCACGTGGCCGTGGACGTCGATGCCACGCTCACGGCTCTCGTCGACGAAGTAGTCGGCGGGGCCGAAGTTGAACGTCCACTCGCCCGTATCCGTGTTGATGTTCGCGTTCGGCAGCAGCTGGTCGGGCTTCATGATGTTTTCGGCGGTCATGATGTTGTAGTGCCGCTCGACCTGCGCCCAGTTGGGCGAGTCCTCCGCGTAAGTCCCCTCACCGGAGTAGATGTTGCCAACCTTGAAGTAGTCGGAGTAGACGTCCTTCAGCGGCGGGATCAGGCCGTCATCCGGGCTGCTGTGGGCTGGCGCGGCGAGCCCGGACAGAGCGAGAGCTGCGGCTGCGCCGAGCCCCGCGGTCCTGAGAATCCGTGTCTTGAGTCGGTTGGTGGACAAAGGGTGGTCCTCTCTGAAAGTACCGTCGGTGCGGCCAGGCGCCCTGGGACGTCGGGCGTGCACTCGTGGGTTGACTAGGGCCTGCGCTGCCCGTTCGTCACGTCGAATTAGTTTTCGTTCAGTACCAAACTGAATGAGACCCTACGAAGGGTTTTCGGTACCCGTCAAGAGGTTTCGGAAAATTTCGGCCGGGGTGTCGAGCGAAAGGCGAACCGGTGGAACCGCCAGTCCCGCCGGTGATGACCATCGCGCGCCTCGCTGGACGACGACGCGCTCCTCCAGCCCCTCGGGCCGAAGGGCGAGCACCATGCCGACCAGTCGATGGCCGCGCTGGTGATGCACATCAACCGCGAGGTGATCGCCCACCGAGCGGAGATCTGCCTGCTGCGCGATCTGTATCGCGCCCGGCGGGACGGCCGGGACCCGGTGGTGGCGGCGCGGCGGGGTGACGCTGGGGAGGTGTCGCGGCTACTCGGCGGGGGGCGGAGGTGTCGCCGTCGTTGGTGGCGGAAGCCGCGGGGCTCAGGCGCTGGGTGTGGGGCGGGCGCTGGTGGAGCGCGGCGCGGCCGTCGACGTTGGGAACCCGAGCGCGTTGCACTACGCAGCTGCGGCGGGCTAGCTAGCTGGATTCCGTCGAGCTGCTGCTGGAGCACGGCGCCGATTCTGAGTAGGCGGATGTTCAGTTCGGATGACGCCCGCGGTGTGGGCGGACCACTCCGGCCACGGCGACGTCTCCGCCCACCTCCGTGGAAGACCGCTGCGTCAGGGTGCCGACGGCATGGCCATCGGCTCGCGGGCAGCATCTATGGATCTACCGGTGCACACGTGGCGGGTGAACTACTCTCGGTGCCATGAGGGATCGCCCCAGCGGCTGACCGCGGGCGGGGGCTCTCAACGGGGGTGGAGAGATGAGAAGCGCGCGCGTGTCGTGCTTGGCAGTCGTGGTGGCGTTGTTGGCGTTCGGTCTGGGCGGCTGCATTCCAGACTCGCGTCCTGCGGGTGATGAGTCCGGCTCGGAGGGAGTGAGCGCTTCGGCTCGTCCCCCATCGGCCGCAGGTGGCTCGGAGCGCATCGCTCCCTCGCCATCGCAGTCGGCAGTTCCGTCGGCCACCGAGCCCGTCATCAGCGAACCCACGCAGATTCCGGTGACGTTCTCAGCCGTCGTCGACGGCGACACCGTCGAGACAAGCCTGGGCACCGTCCGCCTCATCGGCATTGACTCCCCTGAGCGGGGCGAGTGCGGCCACGACGAGGCGTCGATGGCGATCGGACGTGTCGTGTCGGTGGGGGAGGTGGTGACCCTCGAACTGCCGGAGGGGCAGAATGACCGCGACTCGTACGGGCGCCTCCTCCGCTACGTCATCACCGAGAGCGGAGTGGACCTTGGTCTGATGCAGGTGGAGGCCGGCAACGCGATCGCTCGCTACGACTCGACGGACGGCTACCCGGCGCACCCCCGCCAGGCCGACTACCGTGCCGCGCAGATCGCCGCCGCAGGTCCGGATGGTTCGGTGGTCACCGTCGTCTGCCGCGACGAGCCGCAGGAGAGCGTTGCGCCACTCGCGGCGCCGGTGGCGACGGAGGAACCGTGGTGGGAGCAGTACGGCTCGTGCAGCAGGCTGAAGAAGAACACCGTCGGACATCCGACGGGACCGTTCAGCGTGGACGACCCGGCTGAGGTGGACATCTACAACTGGTTCCAGTACGGCACGGGCCACAGCGGCGACGGCGACAACGACGGCTTGGCCTGCGAGTAGCCGGCGGGGCGGGCTGCGCGAGGCCTCGTCAGCGTCGCTATGAGGCTCTCAGGGGTTCGAGGGCCGCCAGGACGAGGTCGAGGCCGAAGGAGAACTCGTCTGCCGGGTCGTAGCCGGCGGCGACCAGCGCCGCGGCCGACTCGTTGAGGTAGGGGAACTCGTCGACAGGGAGTTGGGGCAGATAGACGTCCTCGGCCATGTCGGCGAGCTCATCGACGGTGTCGAACGGCAGGCTGGCTGACTGTAGGGCGTAGCCATAGACATAGCTGTCGAGCAACCAGTTCGCGTGGGTCGCCATCACGACCGTGAAGCCCGCCCGCCGCAGGCAGGCGGTGACCGCTTCGCGGTGGCGGAGGTTCGCAGGCCCCGGCGATGTCCGCGACTCCATCAGGCCGATCGCCCACCGGTGGCGTGCGAGGACCTCTCGGGCGGAGATGGACCGCCGTCGCATCGCGGTCTGCCAGTCGGTGTCCTCGGGTGGGAGTTCGATCTCCTCGAACACCACGTCGATCATGGCGTCCAGCAACTCCTCTTTGTTCGCCACGTAGTGGTAAAGCGACATCGCGCCCGCGCCGAGGGCGTCGGCCAGCCGGCGCATGCTCAGCCCGTGGACCCCCTCGTCGTCGGCGAGCCGGACCGCCTCGGCCACCACCCGCTGCTTGCTCAGCACCTCGTCGAACCTGCCTTCGCCTCGATTCCTCTCAGGCATTGATCCCTCGCTCTCCCGAAAGGCTTGACACTAGTACATCGTACGAGGATAGTTCACAGTACGGCGTACGTCGTACGCTGTACGAGCCAGCGGAGGTCGCGGCTCCAGCCTGAGGAGGTCCAGTGGACACAAGACAGCGACAGGACGGGGGAACCCACGCCGCGTCGGAGTCGAGCGAAGCCGAGGCGGCGACGATGCGGGCGGCCGTCCAGCACCGCTACGGCCCGCCGTCGGTGCTCGAGGTGTCCGAGGTCGCGCGGCCCCAGCCCGGCCCGGGCGATGTGCTCGTCCGGGTGGGCGCGGCCGCCGTGCATCTCGGCGACTACTTCGTCATGACAGGTGAGCCGTACGTGCTCCGCCTGGCGTTCGGGCTCCGCCGGCCGCGGCACGGCATCCCTGGCCGGGACCTCGCCGGCGTGGTTGCGGCGGTAGGCACCGATGTCACCGCTGTCCGCCCCGGCGACGAGGTGTTCGGTTGGAGCACGGCCGGCACGCTCGCGCAGTACGCCTGCGTCCCGGCGGACCACCTCGTCCCCGTGCCCACCGGCCTGTCGCTCGTGGAGGCGGCGGCGGTGCCCACCTCGGCCCTGACGGCGCTGCAGGCACTGCGCGACATCGCCAACGTGCAGCCGGGCCAGACGGTGTTGGTGACGGGCGCGTCGGGCGGCGTGGGGTCCTTCGCCGTCCAGATCGCCAAGGCGTTCGGCGCCGAGGTGACCGGTGTCTGCAGCACCCGCAACGTCGACCTGGTCCGGTCGCTCGGTGCTGACCACGTCGTCGACTACTCGGAGACCGACTTCACCAGCGCCGGGAGGCGCTACGACGTCATCCTCGACAACGTGGAGGCCCACCCGCTGGCGGCGGTCCGCCGGGCGCTGACGCCCACCGGCACCCTCATCCCGAACAGCGGACGCGGCGGCCGTTGGCTCGGCCCCCTCGGCCGGATCGCCACGGCGCGACTGCTGTCCGGGTTCACCCGTCAGCGCCTCAAGCCTCTCATCTCGGTCGAGAAGCAGCGGGACCTGGTTGCCCTGGCCGACCTCCTCGCGACGGGGCAGGTCAGGCCGCTCATCGACCGCACCTACCCCCTCGACGAGGCATCCGAAGCCCTCCGCTACGTGGGGGCGGGCCATACCAGAGGGAAGGTCGTCGTCACCCTCTGACGGCGCCACCGAGGAGATCCACCCGGCCCTGTGCGCACGCACGCCCGGACCCGAGGCCACTCCGGCCGACCACCGCCCTCGACAGAAGGAAAAACCGATGACCGTCCGAACCGACACCCCGACCCTGCTCGACGCGACACCCGTCCCGGTGCAGGCCAAGCTCGCCGCCGCATGGACCAGCTTCATGTTCCTCTACATCTACGTCGACTACTTCCACCTCTACAAGCCCGGCGTCGTCGACAACCTCCGCGCCGGCGTCGTCTTCGAGTTCGACATCAGCCCGACGTTGTTGACCGCGATGCTCGCGTCCGTGGCGATGCCGGCCCTGATGGTGATGCTCTCCATGACGCTCCCCGCGCGGGTGAACCGTGCAACGAACCTCGGCGCCGCAGCGCTCTACATCCCCTACTCGGTGGTCAACGCGGCAGGGGAGTCCTGGGACTGGGCCCTCTTCTACGGCCTCTCCATCGGGCTCGAGGTGCTCCTCCTGGCCTTCATCCTGCGCGCCGCCTGGACCTGGCCCCGTCGCGCCGCATCACCGGCGCCCCGGGCAGCCGGCCTCGACGGTGAGCCGCACCGCATGCCCCAGCAGGTCTGAGTTTCCGCCCCAATTCAGCCCGCAACCAACTCGAGGACGAGCGTCACTACCTGACCGGCTATCAGATCGCCCGGATGCTGACCGACATCGTGTCCAGGGGAGGGCACTTCCTGCTCAACGTCGGTCCCAAGGCGGACGGCACGCTCCCGGCGCTGCAGCGGCAGGCCCTCGTGGATCTCGGAGCCTGGATGCGGACCGGAGCGAAGGACGTCCTCTACGGGTCTCGCCCGACGAACACGGAGGATGTAACTCCGGGTGCCGGCGTCTGGGTGCGCGGCGTCGACAAGGACGGCACCCGACGCCTCTTCGTCGACATGGAGGAGGCGGACCCCAAGGTGGCGGCGATGGCGACGTTGACCATCGGGCGTGAGGAGGGCGGCGAACGCGAGTGTCGCGGCCACGGCGACGTCACCGTCGCACTCCCGGCGGGAAGGCCCGGACCGGTCATCTACTGAACCGAGGCAGTCTCGCTGCGGGCCCTGCTGACGGCTGGGCCCGGGCAGACGAACCGCCGCGTCTCCGTGACGCCATCTAGCTGTGGGCCTCCGGTCCAGCAGGCACGCTGACCTGACGCGCGGTTCGGGACGGCACTGGCCGGGGAGGTGTGAACCGCTTCGGTCACGCCCCTCGGCCCTCCAGTTGGGCCGCGACACACAGTAGGCGCCACGCGAGCCCGGGCCATGGCACCGGCGAGGCCGGGCGAAGCCGGGAGGGGGCGTCGTGCCCTACGGCGGGATCCGGCTCACGCCGTGAGGTGCGTCAGTGCCGTCGGGGTGCCGCGCTCGAGCCACATGGATAGGGCCTCCGGGGACAGCAGTTCGTCGATCACGGTGAAGGCCAGCCCGATCAGGCCCGCTCGGTCGCCGAGTGGGGACGTGACGATCTGGAGGGAGCGTGTGGCCAGCGGCAAGGACCTGTCTAGAACTGCCCGCCTGATCGTTGCCAGGTACATGTCAAGCGATCGGCCGACGCTTCCGCCGATGACGATCATCGACGGGTTGAAGATGTTGACCATTCCCGCGAGTGCCTCGCCCACTGCCATCGCGGAGCGGGTGAGCATCTCCAGCGCCACCGGGTCACCGAAGAGGGCTGCCTCGACGATCAGGTTCACGTTGAAGGGGCGTCCTGCTTGGTGTTCTCGGCGGAGGTAGGTGCTGCGCGGATCCTCGGCGGCCGCCTGGGCGTCCCGCACGAGGGCTCCGCCGCCCGCAAGGGCCTCAAGGCAGCCGGTGTTACCACAGCGACACACCACATCCTTCTTGGCACCTAGCGCGAGATGGCCGATATCGCCGGCTGCCCCCTGTGCGCCTCGGTGGATCTGGCCTCTCGAGAACAGGCCGGATCCGATCCCGGTTCCAATCTTGACGTAGACGCTGTCCTGGTGACCCTGGGCAACTCCCGCGCGGGCTTCGCCGGTGGCCATCGCGTTGACGTCGTTGTCGACCCACACCGCGCACCTGTAGCGGGACGCGAAGAAGCCACGAACATCGAAGCCGTCCCAGCCGGGCATGATCGGCGGTGCAACCGGTCGACCCGTCATCCATTCGACCGGTCCGGGTAGCCCAATGCCCACGCCCCAGATGGACTCGGTCGAGATGTCCCCCAGCAGGCCGTCGAGCAGCGAGCTCACGTACTCGAGGGTCGGCACTGGGCCGTCTTTCACGTCCACCGGGGCCTCCAGCGTCGAGACGAGTTGACCGGAGAGGTCGGCGATGCCCACTCCGCAGACGGTCGCACCGACCTCGGCGACCAGCACGTAACCAGCGTCCGCCCTGAACCGGAGCTCTCGTGGCGCCCGGCCCCCCGTCGAGGCGCCAAGTTCGCCCTCCGCCAAGAGTCCGGCCTGGATCAGCTGATCCACCCGGTCTGCAACGACGTTGCGAGCCAGCCCGGACTGCCGGCCGAGCTCGGGCCTGGTCCTGGCACGGTCCTCGCGTACCAGGGCCAACACGGTCGCCAGCGTGCGCACCTGTTCGGTCACGGTGTGGGGGAGCAAATTCGGGTCCATCGAGGCACCTTTCGCGTCGTCGGCCGGCTAAAGCATATCAAGTGTTGACTTTGGTATCTGAAAGTCCTAAGTTTGTGTTCTACGCACCGAAGCTAGCCAAAGGAGTCCACATGCTTAGGTTCATCCGCCCCTTGGCGGTCGCCGCTGCTCTCGCAATGACGCTCTCCGGGTGCTCCGCCGAGAGCACCTCCACGTCCACCACGAACAGCGAAGTCGACGCGCAGGTCGACGCTGCTCTCAAAGAGCTCGAGGGCACTGTCCTCAGCAAGGGGCCTCATGGTGAGGACCCCGCCACGGCCGACACCGCCGAACTCACCGCCGAGGAGATCGCTGAGGTCAAGTCGTTGGGCGCGACGGCGGCGATCGTCATGCACTACGGGGGCAACGACTGGTCCACCGCGCAGGTCGATGGGCTGCAGGCAGAGTTCGCGAACCTGGGCATCGAAGTGGTCGCCGTGACCGATGCGAACTTCAAGCCCGACAAGCAGGTCTCTGACATCGAGACCGTGCTGAGCAAGGACCCGGACATCATCGTGTCCATCCCCACCGATCCGGTGGCAACGGCCTCGGCCTACAAGAAGGCCGCCGACGCCGGCGTGAAGTTGGTGTTCATGGACAACTCGCCGCAGGGCCTCGAGGCAGGTACCGACTACGTCTCGGTGGTGTCGGCCGACAACTACGGCAACGGCGTGGTCTCGGCGCATCTCATGGCGAAGGCGCTCGGCGGTGCTGGGAAGATCGGCGTGATCTATCACGAGGCCGACTTCTTCGTGACCAAGCAGCGCTATGAGGGATTCACCAAGACCATCACCGACGAGTACCCCGATGTTGAGATCGTCGGTGAGCAGGGCATCGCCGGCCCCGACTTCGCCGGCGACGCACAGGCGGCGGCCAACGCGATGTTGAGCCGGTATCCCGACCTGGCCGGAATCTGGGCGGTGTGGGATGTGCCCGCTGAGGGCGTCATGGCGGCAGCCCGGGCTTCGGGTCGGGACGACTTGAAGATCGCGACGCAGGACCTCGGAAAGAATGTCGCCATCGCGCTGGCCAAGGACGAGTTGATCGTCGGCCTCGGTGCCCAGCGGCCGTACGACCAGGGCGTCACGGAGGCGCGTCTGGCGGCGGGTGCTCTGCTCGGGAAGGCCGCGGCGCCGTATGTGGCTCTTGCTGCGCTGCCCGTGGAGCACGACAACGTCCTCGACGCCTGGAAGCAGGTCTACCAGGCTGACGCACCGGACGATCTGGCCGGCGCTTTCGAAGAGTGATTCACGTGCCGGGCCCTCACGGGCCCGGCACCAAATCTTCAGTCCACCATCGAAAGTAGGCTGCGATGACCAACCATCCAGTTCATTCGCCATCGTCCGCGGACAGCCCGCCCGCGGTGCAGATGCGCGGTATTAATAAGTCGTTCTACGGCATTCCGGTTCTGGTCGACGTCGACCTCGAGATCCGACGAGGCGAGGTCCATGCGCTCGCCGGCGGCAATGGCGCCGGCAAGTCCACACTCATGAAGATCCTCCAGGGCGTCTACTCGCGTGACTCGGGTGAGATCGAGATCGAGGGCAAGCCCGTGGATCTAAACTCGATCCACGACGCCAAGGCTGCGGGGATCGGGATGGTCTTCCAAGAGTTCAGCCTGGTGCCCAGCCTTACGGTCGCCCAGAACATGTACCTCACGGTCGAACCCACGGGCCGCACGGGGCTGATCAACGACCGAGAGGCCCGTCGCATGGCGGCTCAGGTCTTCTCGGAGATGGACGTGTCGGTTGATCCCGCGGCCACGGTCGGCACCCTCCCAACCGCCTTGTGGCAGCTCACCGAGATCGCCAAGGCACTGTCCCAGGATGCCCGCGTCCTGATCATGGACGAGCCGACGGCCAGCCTCGCCCGGCATGAGGTGGAGGCTCTCTTCGAGCTCATCGGCCGCCTCAAGGCACGGGGAATCTCCATCATCTACATCTCCCACCGGATGGACGAGGTCTATCGCATCGCCGATCGGATCACGATCCTGCGCGATGGAAAGCGGCTCTTGACCGAGCCCCTGAGTGCGGTGACGCCTGAGGAGATCGTCGAGGGGATCGTCGGTCGACGCGTGGACGGTGCACTTGAGTATCAGGAACGGCGAAAGGCTACGGATGCGGACATCCTGCTCGAGGCTGTGGATCTTCGCGCGGGTCGACGGGTCAACGGGATCTCGTTCCAACTCCGCCGGGGGGAGATCATCGGTCTTGCCGGGCTGATGGGCAGCGGGCGCACTGAGCTGGCGCGCTGCCTCTTCGGCATCGACCGACCGGAGGCAGGCGAGATTCGCATCCAGGGCGAGGTCGTTGACATCCAGAGCCCGGGAGCCGCGGTGGAGGCGGGACTGGCGCTCATCCCCGAGGACCGGCGCGAGCAGGGCCTCGTGCTGGACCACTCGGTCCGCGAGAACATTCTCCTTCCCCTGCTGGATCGCATCCGCAGCGGACCGTTGCTCAATCGGGGCGCCGGAAAGCGACTCGCTGCAGAACTCATCGATCGATTTTCGGTGAAGGTCGCCGACGCGGAGAAGCCCGTGCGGACGCTATCCGGCGGCAACCAGCAGAAAGTCGTCATCGCCAAGTGGCTCGGAACCGAGCCGAAGGTCCTGATCATGGACGAGCCCACCGCGGGCGTCGACATCGGGACCAAGTCCGAGATCGTCGGAATCATCCGCGAACTGGCCGATTCCGGGCAGGGCATCATCGTCATCTCATCTGAGTACCCGGAGCTCCTCGCGGTCAGTGACCGAGTGCTGATCATGCGCGATGGCCAGATCGTCAAGGAGCTCGAACGATCCGAGATCCCGGATGAAGAATCCCTTCAACTCGCTGTCCTAGGAGTCTGACCAATGTCGAACCCAACCACTACGCCTCCCACGTCGGGTGCGGCGCCCAGCTGGACCTCACGGCTGGCCGGCCTCGACTGGCGCCGGTACATCATCTACATCGCTTTCGTCGTGGTGTTTCTGCTCTTCGCTGTGACCCTGGCCGATTCCGGGTTCCTCTCCCAGAACAACCTCCTCAACATCTTCCGGCAGACAGCCACCATCACCGTTATTGCCGTTGGCATGACGTTCGTGATTTCTTGTGCCGAGATCGACTTGAGCGTCGGGTCTATCGCCGGTCTGTCGAGCGTGGTCAGCGCCATGACCATCGCCACCTATGGGCTCGTGCCGGGTATCATCGCCGGCCTGGCCGTCGGCGCGATCGTCGGGGCCACCAACGGAGCGCTGGTGAGCCTCCTCGGTATCCCCTCCTTCCTTGTGACGCTGGGCATGCTGGGGATCGCCTTCGGCATCGCCCAATGGATCACGGACTCGGCACCGCAGCCGATCCTCAACGACACGTTCAACGCGATCTTCGGCGGCGGCGACATCGGCCCCATCCCGGGGCTCATGATCTGGATGGCACTAGCGGTGACCATCGGGGCGATCGTGCTCAATCGCACCAAGTTCGGCCGCCAGGTGCTGGCTACGGGCGGTAACCGGGCCGCGGCAGAATTCACCGGCGTCAACACTAAGCGCATCAAGTTCTCGGTGCTCCTGATCTCAGGCCTCGCGGCCTCTGTCGCGGGCATGCTGTACGCCGGCCGCCTCCAGTCTGGTCGATTCCAATGGGGCTCAGGTGACGAGCTGTCGGCCATCGCCGCTGTCATCCTCGGCGGGACCAGCCTGTTCGGGGGCTCGGGGGCCATTATCGGCACCTTCATGGGGGCGCTGCTCATTGGCCTCATCAACAACGGTCTGATCCTGGCCGGCCTCGAGTCCAGCCAGCAGCAGGTCATCCGTGGCGTCATCATCATCCTCGCGGTCGCTCTAGCGCGGAAGAAGTGATCCCATGACCATCCAGACAGTGCGCTCGGGCATCATCGGGGCGGGGTTCATCGGAGGCGTCCACTCGTACGCAGTGCGGGCCGCCGGTGGGCGGCTGACGCGGATAGCCGACGCCACCCCCGAAGCCAGCCAGGATGCCGCTGCGCGGCTCGGTGCAGAAGGCCCTGCTGCCTCGCCGGAGGAACTTATCGCCTCCGACGACGTCGACGTCGTCCACATCTGCACCCCCAACTCCACCCACGCGGCGCTCGCCGAGCTGGCCATCTCACACGGCAAGGCTGTCATCTGCGAGAAACCGCTGGCCACTACCGCGGCCGATGCCGAGCGGGTCACCAGAGCAGCCCGGGAGGCTGGCGTGGTGACAGCCGTCCCCTTCGTCTACCGCTTCCATCCGAACGTTCGCGAGACGCGTGCGAGAATCGCCGCCGGAGAAGCGGGGCGCCTCTGGATGCTCCACGGTTCCTATCTCCAGGACTGGCTTTCGCGCAGCGACGACACCAACTGGCGGGTAGACCCCGCGGTGGGCGGGGTGTCCAGGGCATTCGGCGACATCGGTGTGCACTGGTGCGACCTCATGGAGTTCGTCACGGGGGAGCGGATCGTCAACCTCTCAGCCCGGACGGCCCGGGCCTATGGCGACCGGACCGGCACCGAGGACGGGGCGGTGGTCATGTTTGAGACCGACGGCGGGGCCTCCGGGTCCCTGGTCGTGAGCCAGGTGTCGCCCGGACGCAAGAACCGGCTGTGGTTCTCCTTCGACGGAACGGATGCCTCCTTCTCGTTCGACCAGGAGTCGCCAGAGCAACTGTGGGTCGGCGGGCGGGAGGAGAACCGCCTCCTGCTGAGGAATCCCGACACCCAGCACCCCCAGGCAGGCCGCCTGTCTCGCCTCCCAGCGGGACATCCTCAGGGCTATCAGGACGCGTTCACTGCCTTCGTGTCGGACGTCTACTCGGCAGTGCTCGGTGGCAACCCCGACGGGTTGCCCACGTTCGAGGACGGGCTGCGTGCGGCCCGCGTCACCGAGGCCGTGGTGGCCTCGTCCGCCCACTCAACATGGAAGGAGCTATCCGCATGAAGCTGGGATTCTTGACTGCCTGCCTGCCGGACCGATCCCTCAAGGAGATCGCCTCGTGGGCCGCTGGCGAAGGCTTCGAGGCCCTCGAAGTGGCAGCCTGGCCTGCCCTCGGACAGCGGCCGTTCACGGCCACCCACATCACCGTCGAGAACTTCGGAGACGAACAGGCCGAGTCGGTACAGGAACTGATGTCGAGCACGGGGCTGACAATTTCCTCGCTCGCCTTCTACGACAACAACCTCCACCCCGATCCCGCCGAGCGAACAGCGATCAACAACCACGTCCTGGCCTGCATCGATGCGGCCGCCCGGCTCGGCGTCCCCACAGTCGGCACGTTCGTCGGGAGAGACTGGACGAAGCCGGTCCGCGAGAACCTCAGCGAGGCCGAGGAGGTCTTCAAGCCGCTCGTCGACCAAGCGGGGGAGAAGGGCGTCAAGCTCGTCATCGAGAACTGTGTCATGGAGGGCTGGCATCCCGATGGCTACCCGGGGAACCTGGCCTACTCACCCGAACTCTGGGAATGGATGTTCTCCCTGGGGCTGTACCTCAACTTCGACCCCAGCCACCTCGTGTGGATGGGCATCGACCCCGTGACGGCGATGACGCCCTACGTGGACCGAATCGCCCATGCGCAGGCCAAAGACATCCAGCTGTTCCCTGAGAAGCGCAACCGCTACGGATGGCCCGGCATCGCCGTCGACCGGGAAGACCCGTGGAACGTCGGCTGGTGGCGATACCGAGTCCCCGGCCTCGGCGAGGTGGACTGGCGCGGGGTCGTCGATGCCCTCTACGAGCACGGGTTCGACGGGGTTCTCTCCGTGGAACACGAGGACCCGGTCTGGGGAGGCACCGAACCGAAGATCAAGACAGGACTGCGGATCGCACACCGCACACTTCGACCACTGATGGTCGACTGACAACCCGAAAGGACACGACATGAAACTGGGCTACTGCTCAATCACCTGGGGCGGCGTCGTAGGTCACCCCGCTGGGGTCACCAGCGTCAAGGACCTGTTCTACCGCGCCAACGGCGACGCACTTCAGGCGATCGCCGACATCGGCGAGGTGGGATACCAAGGCACGGAGATGTTCGACGGCAACGTCGCAGAGTTCGAGGACAACCCGGAAGCCCTCACCGGCGCGCTCAATGCAGCGGGGCTCGAACTCGTGAGCGTCTACACCGGCGCCAACTTCATCTACGCCGACATCCTCCCCGACGAACTGCACCGCGTGCGCCGTGCCGCGCAGCTGGCCGCCACCTTCGGCGCGAAGCGGCTGGTGGTGGGTGGCGGCGCTCGCCGTGCCGCCGGCACAACCGACGACGACTACACGCGCCTCGGTCACGCGCTCGACAACGTGTGCGACATCGCTGAGGAGCACGGGCTGGAGGCGAGCTACCACCCCCACCTCAGCACGATTGTGGAGAACCCTGACGAACTCGAGACCATCCTGAACCGCACCCGCATCGCCTTCTGCCCCGACACCGCACACCTTGCTGCGGGCGGCGGCGATCCGGCGAAACTGATCCGCACCTACCCGGACCGGGTCAAGCACGTGCACCTCAAGGACCTCCAGCCGGACCCCTTCAACTTCCTGCCCCTCGGGAAGGGTGTGCTGGACATTCCCGACATCGTGCGTGCCATCGCCGAAGCCAACTACGACAGCTGGCTCATGGTGGAACTCGACAGCTACGACGGCGACCCGAAGGAAGCCGCCCGCATCAGCAAGGACTACCTCGAAAAGGTGCTGGCCGACGCCGGCATCCGGCGCCACTGACGCGCCGAGAACAGAAAGGATTCAGCAATCATGCAGGAACTGAACGTAGGACTCATCGGCGGCGGTTTCATGGGCAAGGCCCACTCCCTCGCCTACGCGGCGATGCCGATGTTCTTCTGGCCGGCGCCCGCGCTGCCGGTCCGCAGGACCGTGGCCGAGGCGAACGCGGACCTTGCCGCCACGGCCGCGAAGCGGTTCGGGTTCGAGCGCTCGACCGCCGACTGGCGGGAGATCGTCGAGGACCCAGACATCCACGTCGTCGACATCGCCACCCCCAATAACCTCCACGCGGAAGTCGCGATCGCGGCGGCCAAGGCCGGCAAGCACATCATCTGCGAGAAGCCCCTGGCCCGCACCTCCGAGGAATCCAAGGCGATGTACGACGCGGTCAAGGACGCCGGCATCGTGCACATGGTGGCCTTCAACTACCGCCGCACGCCGGCTGTGGCGCTGGCCAAGAAGTACATCGAGGAGGGAGCCATCGGGCGGATCCTGAGCTTCCGCGGCACCTACCTCCAGGACTGGAGCGCCGACCCCAACTCGCCGCTGTCGTGGCGCTTCCAGAAGTCCATCGCCGGCTCCGGCACGCTGGGTGACATCGCCACCCACGTCATCGACATGGCCCGCTACCTCGCCGGAGAGATCTCCTCCGTCAACGCCATGATGACCACCTGGATCCCGGACCGGCCCGTCCAGTCCGGGGGTGCCGACCTGCTCGGCACCAGCAAGGACGCCGGCGGTCCGCGCGCTGCGGTAGACGTCGACGACGAGGTGATCACGATGCTCAAGTTCGCCAACGGGGCGATCGGATCGGTGGAGGCCACGCGCAACGCGTACGGCCGCAACAACTTCATCACCTTGGAGATCCACGGAACGGAAGGCTCGATCTACTTCAACTACGAGCGCCGCGACGAACTGCAAGTCTGCTTCGCCAGCGACGCGTCAGACCGCCGCGGGTTCCGCACGGTCTACACCGGGCCGTCGCATCCCTACGGTGACGGGCTCTGGCCCATCCCCGCGCTGGGCATCGGGTACGGGGAGACGAAGATCATTGAGGCGTACGACTTCTTCAAGGCGATCGCCGAAGGCGGCACCGTCAGCCCCAACTTCGCTGACGGTTACCAGATCTCGCTCATCGACGACGCGATCGTGGAGTCCGCGGCCTCGGGCCAGTGGGTCGAGGTGCCCCTGATCGAAGCCTGATGAACTTCTAGTCCCGGCGGCGCTGCCTCGCGCAGCTCCGCCGGGGCTAGCGTCGCGTTGGACGCCGAAGGTGGACGCGTGCACAGAGCCAATTACCCGTCGGGCAGGAATGAGTCCCCGTGCTCGGGCGTCAGGTTACCGTCGGGTATGACGTGGGGCGAGACGCTGCGAGACCAGCTGGATTTCTACTGGGCGGTTCACCTGCGGCCGCGACTGGCCGGGCTGACCGACGACGAGTACTGGTGGGAGCCCGCCGACGGTGCCTGGACGCTGCGACCCGACGCCGACGGCGCGCTGCAGCCAGAGTCGCTCCCGGTGGAACCGCCAGTCCCCCCGGTGACAACCCTCGCCTGGCGGATCGCGCACGTCGGCCGCGACGTCCTGGGAAAACGCGCCCGCGCCTTCTTCGGCGACCCGTCACTTGCCGAGGGGGTACTCCCCGCCGACGACACCATCATGTTCGACGCACGCTGGTGGCCGGAGCCGCTCCCGGCCACCGCCGACGGCGCCTTGGCGCTTCTCGAGCGGGCCTACGTCCTTTGGCGAGACGGGGTCGCCGCGCTGGACGACGACGCCCTCCTCCAGCCCCTCGGGCCGAAGGGGGAACACCATGCCGACCAGTCCATGGCCGCGCTGGTGATGCACATCAACCGCGAGGTGATCGCCCACGGCGCGGAGATCTGCCTGCTGCGCGACCTGTATCGCGCCCAGCGGGACGCCCAGGACCCGGTGGTGGCGGCGGCGAGGCGGGGTGACGCCGGGGAGGTGTCGCGGCTACTCGACGGCGGGGCGGCGGTGCCGCCATCGTTGGTGGCGGAAATGGCGGGGCTCAGGCAGTGGGACGTGGTGCGGACCCTGGTGGCGCACGGCGCTGCCGTCGATGTCGGGAACCCGAGCGCGTTGCACTAAGCCGCTGCGGCGGGTGACCTGGAGTCCGTCGAGCTGCTGCTGAAGCATGGCGCCGATTCTGAGTTGGCGGATGCTCAGTTCGGGATGACGCCCGCGGTGTGGGCGGACCACTTCGGCCACACCGACGTGGCGGCCCACCTGCGGAATCAGCCGGGATCGACCGCCTCGTCGACCTGAGGCTCGGGCCTGGCCCCCTCGAGCCACTTGCGGGTGGTGCGGACGTGGTTCATCGCCAATAGCCGAGCCGCCGACGGATCGCGGCCCTTGATGGCACCCGCGATCTCCAAGTGCTCTTCGTCGCTGATGGCCTTGAGGGTCGGCCCGACGCTCTTGGCCTCAAGGATGCGGTAGTGGCGACCGCGCCGACGCATGACAGCCAGGATCGCGCGGATGGGCTCGTCCCCCGCGCACTCGGCGATGAGTTCGTGAAACTCCGCGTCGAGGAGCTGAACCTCCAGCGAGGGCTCGGTGTCAGCCATCTGCTGCGCAAGGTCGACGAGGTGCGCAGCCTGGGCGTCGGTCCGCTTTGCCGCGGCTTTCCCCGCGATGTGGCCCTCTAGGACCTCACGAAGTTCGAACAAATCGAGGTACCGGTCGAGCGGCAGCAACGGAACGACGATCTCCAACCCGGCCATGATGTCGTGGGCGCTCATGGCTGACACCGAGGCTCCCGCACCGGGCTTGGCGGTCAGCACGCCGGCGACGACCAGCATCTTCTGCGCCTCGCGTACGGAGCTCCGCGACACCCCGAACCGCTCACAGAGGTCGGCCTCGCTGGGCAACGTGTCCCCAGGGCTCAGCTCACCGGACGCGATCATCCGGCATAGACCCTCGCGTGCAACGTCGACGGCGCTCATCGAGTCCTCCTCTGCCTGACAGGGAGAGTATCTCAGTTCAACCGATTGTCGGACAATCTCGAAACTTCTTGCCAGAATTCATCGACACCTTCGCCCATCCCTGCAATAGTTGTCCGACAGGAGGCGCGGAATGACGAAGCAACTGGCCGAGGCGGGCACCGAGGGCACGCCTGGTGTCGCGGTGGAGTGGCTGCTTGATCCCAGCGTTCGTCACCTGAATCACGGATCGTTCGGCGCGGTTCCGGAGGCTGTCGGACAGGAGCAGGACCGGCTCCGCCGCGAGGTCGAGGCAAACCCTGTCTCCTGGTTCTCTACCCTTCCCGAACGGGTCGCCGAGGCGCGCGTCGAGATGGCACACCTCATCGGCGCGCCGGTCGACCGTACCGCCTTCGTCCTCAACGCCTCCGCTGGTGCCTCGGTCGTGTTCGACTCGCTCGCCTGCCGCGGCCCGGTCGATGTCATGACAACCAACCACGGCTACGGCGCCGTGACCATGGGTGCCCAACGGCTTGCCGGCCGCAGCGGTGGCAGCTCGATCTCGGTGGAGATCCCGCTCAACGCGACGGCCGGTGAGGTGCGGAGTCTCATCGCTGATCACCTCGAACGCCACCGGCCGACCCTGCTGGTCATCGATCAGGTCACCTCCGCCACGGCGCGGGCCTTCCCCACCGCAGACATCTGCCGCGACGCCCGCGAACTCGGAGTCCTGACCCTGGTCGACGGCGCCCACACGCCGGGGGTCCTGGCCAACCCGGTCGAGGATGAGGCCGACTATTGGGTAGGCAACCTGCACAAGTTCGCCTGCGCGCCGAGGGGTGCGGCGATGATCGTCACGCGCGGCGACGGCCAGGAGCTCTTCCCCAGCATCGACTCCTGGGGCTCGCCGTACCCATACCCAGAGCGGTTCGACACCCAGGGCACCCTCGACCTCACCCAATGGCTTACCGCCCCGTTCGCGTGGCGCTTCCTGGACCGAATGGTCGGCTGGGACGAGATCCGAGCGAACTCGCAGCGGCTGCTGGACCGCGGTGTCGGGATCATCGCCGACGCCCTGGACGGCCTGGTGGACGAGCCGGTGCCGGACGTCGGCCAGCCGGTGGGTCCGATGCGTTTGCTCGGGCTCCCGCAGCCCCTCGGCACCTCGCGCGACGCCGCAGATTCCCTCCGGGTGCCGTTCATCGACGCCACCGGCTGCGTCGTGGCGTTCACCAGCTTCGACGGGCGGGGCTACCTGCGCCTCTCGGCGCATCTCTATACCACCGTCGACGACTTCCAGTACCTGGCCGAGGTGGGGATTCCCCTGCTCCATCGCTGGTCATCAACCCTCACTCAGGGAACTCCGTAACCCCTACAAGCGCTCAAGGAGGAGCAATGAGAAGGACGATCACATCGGTGGCCGCAGTTGCGGTCATATCGTCGCTGGCCTTGACGGCCTGTGGTGGTGGTAGCAGCGCCGACGGCGGAGGAACCTCCGCGTCGGGTTCAGGCGGCGGCGAGGTCACGCTCCAGATGGTGGAGAGCCTCTCCAGCCCCGCTCGCACCGAGCTGCTCAAGTCGATGCTGGCCGAGTTCGAGGAAGAGAACCCCGACATCAAGGTCCAGCTGGTCACTCCGCCGACGGAGCAGGCCGATCAGAAGATCCAGCAGATGCTGCAGGCGGGGTCGGGCATCGATGTGCTCGAGGTCCGTGACCTCACGGAGGGCCCGTTCAGCAACAACAACTGGCTCTACGACATGGCCGGCGACCTCGAGGACTGGGACGGCATGGAGCAGCTGACCTCCAACGCCCAGCTGGTTGCCAACCGCGCCGATGGCAAGTCTTACTACGTGCCCTACGGGTTCTACGGACTCAGCCTCTTCTACCGCACCGACCTCGTGAAGGAAGCCGGATTCGACGGGCCTCCCCACTCGTGGGAGGAGCTGGTCGAGCAGGCCGCGGCGATCCAGGATCCCTCGCAGAACCGCTACGGCTACGCCTTCCGTGGAGGCAAGAACTCCAACGGCCAGCTCCTGGCGATCATGGAGGCGTACAACGGCGACAACCTCGACCCGACGAACGCCTTCAAGGTGAAGAGCGGCGAGACTATCTTCACCACCCCGGAGTCTCAGGCGGCCATCGACAAGTACGTCGAGCTGTTCAAGACGGGCTCCCCCGAGTCTTCGATCGCGTGGGGCTACCCCGAGATGGTGCAGGGGTTCACCAACGGCTCCACCGCCTTCCTGCTGCAGGATCCCGAGGTCATCGCGGCCGTCAACGAGTCGTCGCTGACCGAGGACCAGTGGAACGTCGCCCCCAACCCGGTCGGCCCCACGGGCAAGGCCGCGTGGGTCGTCGCGACGGCCGGCTGGGGCGTCGCGGAATCGAGTGAGCACAAGGAGGAGGCAGTCACCCTGGTGAAGTGGCTGTCCGGTGACGTCTCGACCCGCTTCGCCAAGGAGAACAGCCTCGTTCCGATCCAGCAGAACGCGGATCAGGATCCGTTCTTCAGCACCGGGCCATGGGCCGCGTACGTTGAGATGAGCGCCAACCCCGATACGTACCTCGCAGTCAGCGAGCCGCGCGGCGTCGCCTGGTGGCTCGAGTGGGCCAACAAGTCCGAGAAGGATCTCCAAGAGGTCCTGCTCGGTGAGAAGACCACCACCGAACTGCTGGCCGACTGGGACCAGTACTGGACCGAGAAGTGGAACGGCTGATCCTTCGTGTCAACCAACAAGACCGCTGAGCGCGTGGCGGGGGTGAACAGCCCCCGCCACGCGCCCCGGCGCGTCTTCTCGGTCAGGAAGGGGCTCCAGGTCCTCGCCTTCCTGTCTCCGGCCATCATCGTCGTCGGAATCTTCACGTACTTCCCGATGCTCATCGGCAGCCAGATGGCGTTCCGACGTTGGAGCATGTGGGACCTCACCGACACCCCCTTCGTCGGCCTGGATAACTTCGTGACCGTCGCGACGGACTCGAACTTCCCGCGAGTCATGATGAACTCGCTGATCTGGGTGATCGGATCGCTCATCCCCCAGTTCCTGCTCGGATTTCTCATCGCGTTGGGCCTGCGGAGGAAGTTCCGCTTCCGCGGCCTCTACCAGGCCGTCGTGTTCTACCCGTGGGCCGTGTCGGGCTTTCTCATCGGCATTCTCTTCCGGTGGATGTTCAACTCCGAGTTCGGCGTGGTCAACGACCTGCTGATGCGAGTGGGAGTGGTCGATGCGCCCATCCCCTGGTTGGCCAAGCCAGAACTCGCGATGCTCTCGGTGATCCTCGCCAACATCTGGTACGGCGTCACGTTCTTCGCGATCATGATCCTCGCGGCGCTTCAATCGGTGCCGGATGAGTTGTACGAGGCGGCTGCCATCGACGGCGCGGGCAGGTTCAGGACGCTGTTCCAGATCACCATCCCCACCATCCGATCCACGCTGATCCTGACGGTGCTGCTGCGCGTGATCTGGATCTTCAACTTCCCCGACATCATCTACGCCATGACCGGCGGCGGCCCCGGGGACCGCACCCAGATCGTCACCACTTGGATGATCCAGTTCACCCAGCAGGGCGATTACGGAATCGCCTCCGCCCTCGGCTTCATCGTCATGGCCGTCCTGGTGACCTTCACGGGGCTCTACCTTCTCCTGCTGAACCGGACGGGGCAGACGCGATGATCAACAGGGATCCATTCATCATCAAGGCATTCCGCGCCATCGGTCTGAGCGTGTGGATGCTCATCACGCTCTTTCCGCTCTACTGGATTCTGCTGACCTCCTTCAAGCCGGCGAGCCAAATCGCCGAGTATCCCGTGAGGTACTGGCCGCGGGAGTTCTCGGTCGAGAACTACGCCGGGCTCTTCCAGAAGGCGCAGTTCGGCTCGTACCTGCTCAACAGCATCATCGTGTCGTCGAGCGCTGCGGCGGTGGCCACGCTGATCGCCCTCCTCAGCGCTTACGTGCTGTCCCGGTTCACGTTCAAGGGGAAGGGCGCCGTCATGCTGGCGTTCCTCGTCACCCAGATGATCCCGGCCTTCATCGCCCTCGGTCCGCTCTACCAGATGTTCACGCAGCTGGGGCTGGTCGACAGCCGGTTCGGCCTGGCCGTGGTCTACACGGCCATGACCATCCCGTTCTCGTCGATCATGCTGCGCGGCTTCTTCGACAACGTCCCGGACAGCTTGGAAGAGGCCGCCATGGTCGACGGCTGCTCCAGGTTCAGGGCGCTGTGGAAGGTCGTCGTTCCCGTGATGACGCCAGGGATCATCGCCACGTACATCTTCAACTTCGTCAACTGCTGGAACGAGCTCTTCCTCTCGGTCACGCTCATCAACACTGATAACCGCAAGACCATCCCGACAGCGCTCAACGGATTCATCTCCAGCTTCAACATCGAGTGGGGACCGATGTCCGCCGCCGCCGTGCTGACCATCCTGCCCACCATGGTGCTGTTCGCCTTCGCCAGCCGGTGGATCGTCGCCGGCCTCACGCAGGGCGCCACCAAGGGCTGACCCGCCACGCCGAAAGGGAAGTGATCCGCCATGGACGGCGCGACGCTTGAGTCCATCCAAAAGAGAATCCTATGGCTCTCGACGGCCATGATCGAGCACGCGAACCACGTGCGGCCCGACGTCGACCACCTCAAGGTGGGCGGACACCAGGCGTCGTGCGCCTCGATGGTGACGCTGATGACGGCGCTGTATCTGCACCATCTCGACGCCGACGACTTCGTCGCAGTGAAGCCCCACGGCAGCCCCGTGCTCCACGCCATCCAGTACCTACTGGGGAATCTGGACCGCTCGTATCTGACCAGGCTGCGCGACTTCGGCGGGCTCCAGGCCTACCCGTCGCGCACAAAGGATCCCGACCGCGTGGACTTCTCCACTGGTTCCGTCGGCCTGGGGCCAGCGGCGACCATCTTCGCGGCGTCGACGCGCCACTACGTGGACGCCCACTTCGGCAAGCGGCCAGATTCCCGCTTCGTCGCGCTCCTCGGCGACGCAGAGCTCGACGAGGGCAACATCTGGGAGGCCGTCCACGACCCGGCGTCGAACCGGCTCGGTTCGGTGACCTGGCTCGTCGACTTCAACCGACAAAGCCTTGACCGGATCGTCCCAGACATGCGCATCAGCCCGTGGCACGCCGCGTTCGAGGCCCACGGCTGGCAGGCGATCCAGCTCAAGTACGGTCGCCGCTTCCGCGCGTTCGTCGAGGAGCGCGGGGGAGAGCCGTTGCGGGAGTGGATCGACGTCATGCCCAACGAGCGCTACCAGTCGCTGTTCGGTCTCACGCCGTCGGAGTTGCGGTCGCGGCTGCTCGACGGCGCGCCGAGAGACGTCGTCAACCTGCTCGCCGACGAGGATGACGCGTCGGTGGCCAAACTGGTCACCGATCTGGGCGGGCACGACCTACCGACCGTCATCGAGGCACTCGAGGCCGCCGACGCCGACCGCGACCGGCCATCGGTCATCTTCGCCTACACCCACAAGGGGTGGGGGCTGCCCATCCAGGGCAACGCCCGCAACCACGCCGCCGTGCTGTCGAGCGAGCAGGTCGAAGAGTTGCGCGCTGAACTGGGGATTCCGGACGACGATCGGTGGGCGGGCTTCGCAGATGGCTCCCCGGAGTCAGAGCTGCTCAAGGGTCGTGCCGCCCACCTGCGCCGCGAGACGCCCGCACTGGTGGCCGCACCGGCGGTTCCCGCGTCCACAGGCCCTCGGACCAGCCGGCCCGTTAGCACGCAGGAGGCGTTCGGGCGCATCCTCACCGATCTGGGGCGCGATGACGATCTTCGCCGCTACCTCGTGACCACGTCACCGGACGTGGCGACGTCGACCAACCTGGCCGGCTGGATCAACAAGGTCGGCGTCTTCGCCGAGGATGAGCGCCAGGTATGGTCCCACGACCCGATGCTGCGGTGGCGCGAGGGCCCGGCCGGTCAGCACATCGAGTTGGGGATCTCGGAGATGAACTTCTTCCTGCTCCTGTCTCAGCTCGGTCTGGCTGGCCACTTCTCCGGCCAGCGGCTGTTGCCGATGGGCACCGTCTACGACCCCTTCGTCTGTCGCGGGCTCGATGCCTTGATCTACGCCGTGTATTCAGGGGCGTCCTTCATCTTCGCCGGGACCCCCTCGGGGGTCACGCTGGCGCCCGAGGGCGGTGCCCACCAATCCACGATCACCGCCTCCATTGGTGTGGAGATGCCGGGGCTGACACTGCACGAGCCGGCCTTCGTCAAACCGTTGGACTGGCTGCTGTGCGACGCCGCGGCCCGGGTCCTCCGAGCCGACGGGAAGACCGCGGACGCGTCGTACTTCCGGTTGAGTACGCGCCCGCTCGAGCAGGACGCTTTCGAGGCGGCGGAGCAGCGGCTGGGCACCGCCGTCATCCGTGGCCAGGTGCTCGGGGGCGCGTATCTATTGCGCGATTCCGGCGCTGGTGCGGACGCCCATGGTCCGGCCGTCACGCTGGTCGGCGCCGGCGCGGTGATGCCGGAGGTGCTGGCTGCTGCCGACGAGCTCGGCGATGAGGGGATCCTCGTCGACGTCGTCGACGTCACGAGCCCGGGGCGGCTGTACCGGGACTGGCGGGCAGGGATCATCGACGGGGTGCGTGCTGCGCGGCCGCCGGGTCTGCCGGGTGTTTTGCGCGCCGTGTTTCGCGAGCGCCGTCCGATCGTCACGGTCCAGGACGCGGCGAGCCACTCACTCACGTGGCTGGGTGGTGCGTTGGGTGTCCCGAGCGCGCCGCTTGGGGTGGACTCATTCGGGCAGAGTGGCTCGGTCGACGCGTTGTATGGGGAGCACCACCTGGATGCGGGATCGATCGTGAACGCGGCGTTGGGGTTGCTGAGTCTGTAGTGCGGCACAGTGAGTGAGCCCACAGGCCGCACCCGTTTGGATCCCCTGCGGTTTGCACATCTGCCGATCTGCGGACGTGCTGGACTGCCCAAGAGTGGGCGTCGGCCGGGAGGGGGCTTGACCAGCTAATTTGTCTGCTGAGTATGTCTGAGTGAGCGTCGAGCGGGCCCGATTTCAGCGGTGGCGAGACCTGGGAGTCGGGCGGGTATCTCGAGGACCTAGACCCGGCCACCCTGGCTTGGTCTGTAGGAGTTGCGACTGGACCCCACCGCTAGAACTCAGGCTCGTTCCCTGTCTTCCCGGGCCGCGGGGTGCCGGTCTGGGCAGCGGCAGCCTCTTCCTCAGCGAGGCGGGTCTCCACCACAATGTCGATGGGCATGAACATCCCGAAGGAGCGCGACTGCTCGCTGAGGTATTCGTTCGCGATGCGCGCCACTTGAACTCGGTCGGCACCGTTGCGGACGAGCGGGCATAGCGCGGCATCGAAGATGCCGTATCGAAGCCGGCTCGGAGCGAGGAGACTATGGGCCGCCTCTCGCAGATCCAGATCAACGGCGAGCGCCGCGATGATCTCGAAAGAGCCGGTTAGCGCCCAAACCAGGAGGGTCTCGAGGTGTCTAGGTTTCAGTGCTGACCAGGCGTCGGGGTGAAGTTCTTCGATCTGATCTTCGCTGGTGCCTGCAATCCACTGCGCCAGTGCGTCGCCCAATGACTTGGGATCGACGTCTCGAAGATCTTGAAGCTCGTCGAGGGTGGCTACGCAAGCCTTTACGAGCCAGAGCAGCAGCCGATCGTTGGCGTTGGGGTTAGGGGGGGCAGCGCAGAGTACTCGTACGACATCTTCTAGGTTGTTGACGATGACGTCGCGGAGCGCAAGGCATCCTTCCAACCTGAGGCCGGAGCGGTAAACGGCTGCTCGCAGGGCCGCATCCGGCAGTCGCTGGCCAACTTGCGCCGCGTATTTGGCGCCCTTGGCCAGGGTTGCAGCGTGATCAACCTGTGGAGAGGACGTGCTGTACCAGAAGGTCCGCTGCATCGCATCCTCAAGGGATCTCCTGAGCTCTCCATCAACCGCTGCCGACTCCGCCAGAGCCTCAATGGCGACGGCGTCAATAATGTCCTTGTTCGCCGGAAGCATCTGCTCAGGCGCTCGGTGTTGAAGCTCTCTGAGCGCCTTCGTCAGGGCGGTTTCGGTCGGCGGCAGTCCCTGGCGCATCGCACGCCGCCACCTTCGGGCCTGGTCGTGGTCGCTGGTCATGACAACTAGGCGTCCGCTGGTGAACTTGCCTGCCCGGCCCGCACGTCCCTCGAGGTTACGGAGACGGGCAATGTCGGGGACGCGCTCGGCCGTGTGCGGGGGATAGGCGGCGATGACCGTGCGGGCGGGGAAGTCAACCCCCTCCAAGAGGGTTGGGGTACACACAATGCACCTCAAGAGTCCACCTTCCCGCCGTGCCGCCGACTCGATGGTCTGGCGGACGTCTCGGTGGACATCAGCATGGTGGAGCCCAAAACCGTTTCGCAGCGCAGCTGCCTCCACCGGGTGCATCTGCTCGATGGAGTCAGCAAGCTCGGCCAGCGCCGCGCGTGGTGGACCGTGCTGGACTGTAGTGGCCGAGATCGTGTCGAGGAGCCCTTTCGCGTAGGACTTGTTCTCGGTGAAGACCACCACGAGCCCGTCGGGCACATACTTGTCCACGAGACCGGCAGTCTCGTGTCTTCGCTCGCGGATCCACCCCTCTCCCTTGGTCTTCTCGCTCGGCTTGAGCTTGAAGACCGGCATGGGGTCGGCTCCTTCGGGCCATAGGTACGCCATGCGTGCGCGCGTTGGCCCGGACTCTGGGGTGCCGCGGATGTACACATGCCTCTCAAGCCAAGCGGGCCGCCAGTCCGATTCCAACGCTTCGCCGTTCACCCAGTTCGCGATGGCGTTCACGTCGGAGAACTGGCTGGCCAGCAGGACCACGCGGATGTCGCGCCGCAGAGCCTTGGCGATAAGGCGCTCCAACGTGGCACCGCGCGAACCGCTGTCCACGTGTTGCGCCTCGTCGACGATGAGCAGCCTGATGTCATCGAGGACAATGCCGCCGTCGTCCGTCATCGCCCGTCGCCAGTCCAGATCCAGGCGTTCCGGCGTCGTCACCGCCACCCCCGGGCCATCTAGGACACCCCCAGTCGAGGGCAGGTCGGTATCGTAGTCGAGCCCGCCCTGCGAAGAACGGACCTGGACGTCGGCGGGCAGTCCTTCACGCAGGTCGCGGTAGAGCTGGCCGACGAGAGCCCGTGTTGGCGCGACGACGGCAACGACCCCGTCAGGGTGTCGATCGATCGAGTCGGCGGCCACCAGCTCCATCAGAGTTGTTTTACCCGCGCTCGTAGGCATCTTGATGGCGAGGGAGCGCTGGGCTGGGTCCAACAGCCCGCCGCGTACAGCGTCGGCCTGCGACGGCCAAAAGGCATGGCGGCCGATCCGACGCATACGGTCAACGACATGCCTCACTGCAACACCGGTAGCCCCCTTGGCCATAGTCATGGTTAGCGGGTGACGGTCAAGGCGGTGAGCTAGAGCGGCGGCGACGTGCTGGGCCGCCTCAAGCAGACCCCGGTCGAGCGCGGTGGCTGCCGCGAGGACCTCACTCAAGCGATTAGGAGGTGCCTCAAGGTCCAGGACACTGCGGGCCGCATCTGCGAAATCGGCGAGCGGACGACCGTCGAGCGTGCGTCGCGCGCTCGCGAGTGCGCCGGTCAGGAGTTGTGCGAGGCCTCGAACATCGGGGTGCAGCTCGGTAGCAGCCATCCTGGCGCGCGCAAGTCCGAGGCCGTCTTCGTCAGCCAGGTACCAAAGGCTCGACTCGAGGATGGTGTGAAGCGGGGCGATCCCCGAGGTGCTGGCGGCGCGGGAGGCCACTTCGTGGCTGAGCAGACCTGAGATGCCCGGCTGAGCGCTTTGGCTGACAAGCGTGGAGGCACTCCTAGATAGATCGGCGTAGGTGAGGCTTGCTGCGGCTTCGAAGATCCGATTGACGGTTGCCTCATAGTTTGGGACAACGACGAGGTGGAGCTGCGAGACGGGAGGTGTGCCCGACCACCGCTCCTCGATCTTCATCGTCGGTATCCGGTCTTCACCCACCACCGCGACTGCGTGACGTAGGTGAGGCGGCAGCGGTGCTTCAGGGTCAATGAGCCGCCCCAAATGCTGTGCCGCCGTGAAGGCAAAATGTCGCCTGTGGTCTGGGTGTGCGTGCATCAGCTGGACGCCTGCCGCCCACCCCTCCACGCAGTATTCCTCGGTCAACCCTTGGACGCTCGATTCGATCGCGCCGAGAACCGCTGACGGTGTACCGACCTTGCGCCACTTTGCCTCGACAATGACAGGCTCCACATCCTCGCCCTGTGTGATGGTCAAGCAAAGGCTGTCCGGCCCCTGCACCGTGGCCCCTGCCACCGGCTTGGCCAGCTGGAGCTTGCTGAATGGCACGATGCGGCCCATCCGGGTGCTGTAAATGCCCTGAGCAATCATCTCGCCGAAGTCACCCGTACGAGTGGTGCCTTCCGCCGGGGGGATCTTGTCGCTGACACGGGCAGCGGGGTACGCCAGCCGCATGGCGTCGGTGACGTAGGCACGTCCAATAGCCACAGCCAGAGTAGGAACGTCCGAGTGTGAGATGTTGAATGCCCACCGGTAGACGGACAATTGCCCGTCGCATGCGTTCTCGGGGCGAGCTGTCATGCGGAGCTTCGCGCCGAACTCGGTCGTCATCGCAGTAGGAATCCCCGGGGTCGACTGATCGGACTTGTCGTTTCGGGCATGCTTCTCCTGACCGGGGGTGATCTCTCGGTGATGATAGTCGGCAACTTCGGCCGCACCTGGCGCCTTGAGCGCCAGATCTACGGGAAACACGCGTCGCTGTGCCCTATCGGCGGAGTATAGTGCGGCCGAAGGTCACCCTTTTCCCTTGCTGCGCGGGATCAGCCTCGATTCCCAATGAGCCTGGAGGAACCCGGGGCGATTCACTTCACGGGCCCCGGTTTCGACCGTCGTCGGTATTCGTTGCTCAGGTGGGCTCGTTTCCGTTTCTGATGGCGGTGCCAGCCATCGGACTCTCGAGCCGTGGCGATTCATCCTCAGGAACCGCTGACCGTTCTGGGTCGTCAGCCCGCGCTGCTACGGCGCGGGTTTGTTACCCTGTCCCGAGCGTCCTGGGGTGCCCCGCCAGCGCCGAGCCCAATGGCAATCGCGACAACGACAACGTGCAACTGATCGGGCGAAACGCACTGATCTGCCGCGCCGAGGACGCGCGGCGCCGTGCTTACGTCGATGGGTCAGGCCCGCGCGTGCTCTGGTCCTCGTGGTCACCCTTCACCACGTCGCGTAGTTCGGCCACTTCATTGCGCAGCGCCCTTAGTTCTCGGAGCATCGCCTCATCGTCCTGCTTGGCCTCGCTAACCCGTTCGACGATCCATGAAGCCAGGGTTGCAGTCACTGTCCCCAAGATGGCGATTCCGCACACCATCAGGCCGACCGCCACGCCGCGGCCAATGCCTGTGACGGGGTAGCGGTCCCCGTACCCGACCGTGGTCATCGTGGTCGCCGCCCACCAGAAGGCGTCGCCGAGAGTCACGATGTTTGCGTCCGCAGCTCCCCTCTCGGCATCGACGACGGCCAGCGCCCCGACGACCGCCAGAAGCAGAGAGCCGCCGGCCACATAGAGGGCTACCCGACCATGAAGGTTTGCGCTGGCTCGCCGGTTCACGAGTGACAGGAATGTCACGAGCCGCAGGAGTCTCAGGGGGCGCAGCACAGGCAGCGCGATGACCAACAGGTCGAACCAGTGTCGCCGGGCGAAGGAGCCACGATCAGCGGAGAGACCCAGACGGACTACGTAGTCGATTGCGAAGACGACCCACGTGATCCACACCAACGCCTCGCAGATCAGCACTGCCGCCGCCGGAGTGTCTGGCCACCACACGATGGGAACAGCGAACGCCGCGAAGAACACGAAGGCAGCCACCATCAGAGGGAATTCAGCGGCTTGCTCCCACTCGTCCGCTCTCACGCTCATCCCCGCAGCTTAATCGGGGGATGAGGCCCCCAGCCGTCCGCCGTAGGTCGTGCGGAGATGACGTCGCCCCAGCCTGGGCGCGGGGGGCGCGGGGGGGGGGGGATTGCGCTGCCCGGGACTCTAGATCGAGCTCACTCGGAATCCTCTAGGCGGAAGTGGGTGGCTAGCCGGTCGAGGGTGAATTCCTGGCGGAGTTTGCACGCGCTGTTCTGATTCGCGAACATCCCCTTCTCCCAGTAGGCGTGATCGGCTGAGACGGCATCGATCCAACGCACGGGTATCACCCACTCTGCGACGTCTTCATGCTCAAGCTCGGGGGAAGACGCATGTTGGTATGACCCGACCAGAGCCTGCTCCGCCAGCGGAACCATGCGCTCCGCAACCGCGACCCGGGCATCGTCGAACCGGCGCGCCTCTCCCAGGGTGACGCCCACGGCAACGTACCCCCGCTTCGGAATGTGCACGTTGACCCGCGCGCCTTCGGGAACGGTACGCAACGTACGTGAGTACCACGGGTCTCCGCCCGCGGACACGAAGCCGTACTTCAGGCCGTCAGCCCACGACCGCCCACCCACTTCGTCTCCGAAGGAGATGAACCAGTCGCGCTGGTTCCACTCTGCACGCTTCCCGGAGCGACGCGGCCCGACGGTGGGCCCTGCATCATCCTCAACTGTCGCGAACCATGATCGAGCCAGGTATCGGCGCCCCTCGTCCTCGAGGAATGAGAAGAAGACCGCGTTGATGGGCACGCCAAAACTTCGAAGATAGGTGACGATTCGCTCCGAGCTTGAATCGAGTTCTGTCGCCACGATCGTCAGGCGCAGGTCGGCGTTCAGCTCGTCAGGAGGTGTGCCACCGAAGGTCTCTTCGAAGGCGGACTCGAAGGGCTGACCCAGGTGGGCGTTGGCGATGTCGAGCACCTCGTCGCGTGTCAGTGTCGAGACCCACGAACCGTAGTCCAGGGTCTGCGCGACGACCTCGCGGGGTGTCTTCTCCCGCTTCAGCTCGAGGACGTTGAGATTGCCGTCGGCGTCCACCGCGAGCAGATCGATGTATTTGCCGTACGGGGTACGGACCTGGCGTCCGATCACCAGCAGGCGCTCACCGAGTAGCGAGTGGTCGCGCTCCAGGAACTCTTCCAACGTCGCCTCTGACGGAAGCGTGCTCGTTCCCAACCGTCGCGGTGCATCCCCGTCGATCCGCCACATTCCCATTTCCACCGGCATGGGTTCAGTCTGCCCGACTCGCTGGTCAACACGGACTCACGCTCCTGCATGCTGCCTCTGGCCCTCGGGCGGGCGATTTGTTAGCCTGAATGGGCGCAAAGCCGCGCGTCGGAGCCTCGTGAAGGGAGGAGAGAGATGTCACCCATTGCTGTGCACGCCTACTCAACCCCCCACACACTTGAGGCCCCCGCCGCCTGACATACACCGCCGGGTGCCTCCTCCTCAGGAGAACACCCTTGCCAAACCTTCTGTCGTCGTTCAGCTGGAGCGACGCCCCCAACACCGCCTACCGCGACACCCTCGCCGACAATCAACGCTGGTCAACCTGGGACTCCATCGAGCGACTCTGCCGCGGACCTGAGCCCTGGCCGGACTGGCTGGTGACCGCGGCGGCGGCCGTCGACACCGACCTCGGCCTCCTCAAGTCCGGCAAGGAAGCCGACGTCTCGCTGCTCGAGCGCGCCGTGCCCGACGACCCGACGCGCTCCGTCGTCATGGCCGCCAAGCGCTACCGCTCCACCGACCGCCGGCTCTTCCACCGCGACACCGGCTACACGGAGGGCCGCCGTATCCGCAACAGCCGCGACACCCGGGCCGTCGCGCGGAAGTCGTCCTACGGCCGCACCGTCGAGGCGGGCCTCTGGGCGCGCGCCGAATGGAACGCGCTCGTCACCCTCTACACGGCCGGCGTCCCTGTGCCGTACCCCGTGCAGATCGACGGCACGGAGATCCTCATGGAGTTCATCTCCGACGGCGACGCCGCAGCCCCGCGACTCCACCAGACCCGGCCGTCGAAACCACAGGTGGGGCAGCTCTTCGAGCAGCTCCGAGACGCCATGCAGGCCATGGCCCGCCTCGGCCTCGTCCATGGCGACCTCAGTCCCTACAACACGCTGGTCAGTGGGATCGACGACGACGAGCCGCGCCTGGTGATCATCGACGTGCCGCAACTCGTGGACTTGGCGTCGAACCCGTACGCCTTCGACTTCCTCCACCGCGACTGCACCAATATGGCTGACTGGTTCACCCGCGCGGGGCTCGCGGTCGACGGCGACGACCTCCTCGGGGAGGTGCTGGCCCACGCCTGTTGAGCGGCGGCGAACCGGTCGCTCTCATGGTTGGTCTACCCACCTCGAGAGCGACCGGTTCTGTCACACCTACTGCAACACCAATGTTGCAGTAGGTGTTACAGCTGACCCAGTGCCCAGGTGGCTCGTGGGTCGCGCTTGGAGTTCCCGCGCCACGTGACGATGCCCTCCTGCTCCAGCGCGGCCAGCGCCCGGGTGGCTGTCATCCGGGTGACGCCGGCCAGGTCGGCCAGCTCCCCGGTGCCCATGGGGCGGTGGTGGAGCCGGAGCACGGTCAGGATGGCCCGAGCACTGGACGTGAGACGCGCGGTGACCTCCGCGGGGAGGGCGTCGACGGCGAGCAGGGTGAGCTTCACGGAGGAGGACGTCTGCTCGTAGATGGGGTCGGCCAGCCCTCGCCGTCGCATCTCGCTGAAGAGGCGCCGGATTCCCTCGCCGAGCTCCCGGGTGATTCCCAGGTCGGCACACACCCGGGCGATGCGCGGGTTCCGTGCGTACCGCGTCACCTCCAGCGGGCGCGACGGGTTGGCAAGCCCCGGGAATCGACCAGGGGAGGTGATCTCCACCCGGTTGGGGAAGATCTCGAACCGGACGTGATCGCCCATCATGCTGTACGACCGGTGCACGACCGCGTTGACCAGTCCCTCGAGCCAGGCGTCGCGGGGGATGCGTGAGGTGGCCTCGAACAGGCCGGCGGGGCCGAGCTGCTCCCACTTGGGCATCAGCGGTTCGATCGCCTTGGCCGCTTCCCTGATCTGCTGGGGGATGGAGCCCTCGATCCGCCTGTCTCCCCCCGCCTCGAGCGTCATCGCGTCGCCCACCCCCCTCTCGTCCGCGCCGTACTTGAGCACGCGCACGAGCGCGTTGGGCAGTTCGCGTTGCGGGCGCTCGTCGAAGAGCAACGCCGCGGCAATCGTGACGCGCCCCCGTCGGTCGATGAGGTCCCGGGCGGCGAGCGCGCGCTGCGGGGAGCCCACGCCGATGAGCGTGGCGTAGCTGGTGAGCTGGGCGGGGTCGAGGTCGTCGACGCCCAGCGTGGTCGGTGACGCCTCGTACTGGGCGGCCCCGCGGTCGTAGACCAGCTCGCGCTCCTGCGCAGCGGTGAGCTTGCGAGACTCGTCACCGATGCGGAGGTAGCAGTCGCCCTTGTGGGTGTGGTGCACCGTCTCCCCGGGTTCCACACGGAGTACCATCACCGTGAGGTGGGCGTCCCCGCCGACGGTCAGCTCCTCCACGTGCATGCGCACGGGAGGCTGCGTGAAGTCCATCGCCGCCTGCCTGATGGCGTTGCGACGCTGGGGCGGAACATCCTCGAGGACGCCGTCGTGCATGCCGACCACGAGGACGCCGCCGTCGGCGTTGGCCATGGCGACGAGCGGAACGGCCAGGTCGCGCGGCGAGACCCGGGCTGACTTGCGCTCGAACCACTGGTCCTCGGGCACCCTGGCGAGGGCGCTCTGGAGCAGGTCCGGGGTCTGGGCCAGCGCAGCGTCGACGGCGGCTGATGTCATGGCTTACTGTAACATTTATTCAGTACGTTTCAGTGCTGACGTCAGTCGTCGCGGGCGAAGGGTCCGTCAGGCGAGGGCGCGCCTCACCGTCTCCTGGAGCTCCTTCCAGCTGACGATGAACTTCTCCACACCCTCGTCCTCGAGCACCTGGAACGCGTCGTCGAGGTCGACCCCGGCGTCCGCGATCTCCTCCAGCGCAGCGCGACCCTCACCCGCCGTGCCCTCCATGCGCGGTCCGATGTCGCCGTGGTCAGCGAACGCGTTGAGCGTCTTCTCCGGCATGGTGTTGACGACGTTGCTCGCCACCAGCTCTGAGACGTACAGCGTGTCGGGGTAGGACGGGTCCTTCGTGCCCGTCGACGCCCACAGCGGGCGCTGCGGGTTGGCGCCCTTGGCCTTGAGCGCGGCGAAGCGCTCCGAGCCGAACACTTCCTCGAACGCGCCGAGCGCGACCTGCGCGTTGGCGATGGCGGCCTTGCCCTTGAGGTCCTCCCGGCCCAGCGCGGTCAGGCGGGCGTCGATCTCGACGTCGACCCGCGAGATGAAGAACGAGGCGACGGAGTGGATCGAGCTGAGGTCGCGGCCAGCGGCGTCGGCAGTCTCAAGCCCGGTCAGGTAGGCGTCCATGACCTCGCGGTACCGGTCCTCGTTGAAGATGAGGGTGACGTTGACCGAGATGCCGCGCCCGATGACCTCCGCGATCGCCGGGATCCCGGCCTTGGTGGCGGGGATCTTCACCAGGAGGTTCTCCCGGCCCACGACGTCGTACAGCTTCTGGGCCTCCGCGACGGTGGCGTCGGTGTCGTGGGCGAGCTCCGGCGAGACCTCGATCGAGACCCGGCCGTCGAAGCCGCCAGTGCGGTCGTAGATGGGCTTGAGGAGGTCCGCGGCGTCGCGGACGTCGGTGGTGGTAGCGAGCCGGATCGCCTCGTCGACGTCGGTGAGGCCCTGGAGCTGCCCGGCGTAGGAGTCGCCGTCGCTGAGGGCCGCGGCGAAGATCGTCGGGTTGGTGGTCACGCCGACCACGGACTTGGTCTCGATCAGTTCGGCGAGGTTGCCGGAGGTGAGGCGGTCGCGGGAGAGGTCGTCGAGCCAGATGGAGACGCCGGCGTCGCTGAGGGCCTTGAGTCGATCGGTCATGGGAGTCCTCCTGGGTAGTTGGGCTTCATGTCGAGCCTAGGCGAGGCGGCGCGAGGGGCAGCGGGGTTGCTCGTTGTTGCCCAGACACACCCAGCTGGATCTGGTTACCCCAGGCTCTCTTGCAGGGTCACTTCGACGGTGCCCTGGTCGGCGCCGGGTGTGGCGTCGGGGCTGCCGAAGAGCACGGCGAAGACCAGGAAGACTGCGATGACGGCAGCGGCGGCCTGGGTGTTGACTGCGGCGAATGGCGAGGTGTTCATGATGCTCCTCCGTTGTTTGGGCATGGCGGGGCCAGGCCTGGTTGTGGATGGGTTTTGCTGCCCCGGCGGTTACCGGGGACGTGTGGAATGGCGATCAGGCCGGGGTGTCGACGATCGCCTCGGTGAGTTGATCCGCGACGAGGGTGACTTGCCGTGCCAGGTCGTCGACCGTCGCTGGGTTGATGCGCTGCACGGGGCCCCCGATGCCGATGCAGCCCACCGGCGGTCCGTCCCGCCCCTCGAACACGGGTGCCGAGATCCCGCATCCCCCGGTGTGGTTCTCCTCGCTGTCGACGGCGTAGCCAAGAGAGCGGACCGTTGCCAAGTGATCTCGAAGCAGGCCGGGATCGGTGATGGTGTGACCGGTGCGGGCAGGTAGCTCGACCGGCAGCGGGGCCAGCTCCCAGGCGAGCAGGCACTTGCCCACCGACGTGGAGTGAAGGGGGAGCAGCCGGCCCTTCTCCAGCACGACCCGAAGCGACTGGGCCGTCTCGATGGCGTCCACAACCAGGGCCCCGCCGTCCGCAGCGACTGCCCCGTGTGCGCATTCTCCGGTCAGGCCGACGAGTTCCTGCAGGAACGGCGAGGCGAGGTGGCGAAAGCGCCGCTGGGCTGTGGTGAGGCCGAACCGTGAACGGAGCGCCGGGCCGAGCCGGTAGCCCCGCCTGGAACGCGCGGGCGCGACGGCGAACCCCTCCTTGGCGAGCGTCTGCAGGATGCGGGAGGCGGTGCTCTTGTGGACCCCGAGTTCGTACGAGACCTGCTGGACAGATAGGCCGCGGTGTTGCAGAGCGGGGTCGCTCTCCAACTCGATGAGAAGGCGGATGACGCCCAGCCCGCGCTCGAGGCTGCTGCGTTCGACGCCTTGCTGGCTCATCTCCGCCCTCCCTTCGATATCCGTGATTCCGACAGGTCGAGGCTATCCACCGTGTCGGGTGGGCACAATCTGCGAGCGGTGCCAGGTTGCGTCGAGAGCAACTCAGCTCAAGCTGATCCCGACGGATTCTGCTCCTGTTGCGCCAGATGCAACATGGAACGTCCTGACGGGTGCGGCCAGTCAGCTCACCGCCCTGGGGCAGTCAGGCGCCTACGTCAGCTCCCCCCCCACCGCCTCGTCGGAGCAGGCTCAGTACCGGCTCCAACACGCTCCTTGCTGCTTGCGTCAGGGAGACCCGGTCATAGAGCCGCAGGGTCTCGCGAAGCACACGCTCGTCGTCGGCCCACGGATGGTCATCAGCAATCCCTCGCATGACCTCCAGCAGCTCGCGGGTCGGCACCTCGTCGAGCCCTCGGGGACCCAGCTCCCGGAGCCTGAACTCCTGATCTGGTAGCCGGTAGGTGCGGGCGTGAACTCCCGGCGTGCCCAGCGGGTTGTCCACAGCAAGCTGACCCCGTCGGGCTGCGCGGGCGATCGCTGAGTCCAGTTCTTGGGCGATGGCCCTTCCGACGCGCGAACCACCCGACGCCTTCACATAGGCGGTGCGCAGCCGGTTACCCCGGACCGGACCCTCCACCGCGACGATCCGCAGTAGTCCCTCGATGACGTCGGCTGTCCTGCCCTCGCCGGCTGGCGTCGTCGTACCCTCGAACGCTTCATACGGTTCTAGGCCGTGAGAAGCGGAGGGCGTAAACGCGGCTGGACCCACCAGCTGTGCCGTCGGATCCCACTGGGTCCCCAACGCCGCGCGCCGGGCTGGCGCTGCGGATGCGCGATCCGTGCGCCCGAGAGCGAGATGCAGGTTGGCAGCCAGATCGGGGAACCCCTCCTCGTCCGCCTCGATGACATCGTGGAGGACTACCGCCGGGTGCTCAGCCTCTCTCCGATCGTCGAGTTCCACCTCCTGCGCCGCGTCGACGCCTTCGACCTCGATCCCTCCCTCCTCGACCCAGTCGGAAGGGTGGATGTCCATGGAGTCGAGTAGCTCCCACAGAGGAGCGAGCGTGCCGGCCGGATCGACGTAGAAGCTGGACTCCCGCACGCGGAAGAACCGCCATCCGCACCGCTCCAGCTCGCGTTGGCGGCCCAGGTCGCGCTCGTAGGCCTCTGGCCCGTGCCAGGTGTCGCCGTCGCACTCCACGGCCAGCCGGGCTCGGGCCCCGACGACCACCAGATCCAGCCGGTACCCCAGCGCCTCCTGTTGGGGAATCACGGTGTAGCCGCGGTCGACGATCCTGTTGTAGATCCGCTGCTCGAAGAGCGAATCAAACGGCTCCACTCGCTCATTCTCCGGCGCCACCGACGAAGCGACCTCCGATCCCGATCCGGAACGACCCGCAATGCCGTACGCGTAGTCGAGCAACTGATAGCGAAGATCCTCGCTGTTGGGCAGCTCGTTCAGCGCGATGGAGTGGAAGAGCCGCACTTGGTCCTTCGCCCGGCTCACCGCGACGTTGAATCGCTGGACGTACATCTCGCGGGTGAGCGCGCCCAACCGCCGCCCCGGCTCGGTGGCGGACACCATCGAGAGGAACACTACGTCGCGCTCTGAGCCCTGGAAGTCGGGCGCCGTGCCCACCCGAAGGCTCCTCCGAGACCACTCCTCGGCGGGGATCTCCGCCAGCAACAGCGACTCGATGTACTTGGCCTGACGCTCGCCGACGAGCGAGATGACGGCCAGCGACGCGTTCTCGAAGGCCGGGTCATCGAGGCAGGCCTTGAGGTCGTCGACGAGCGCGCGCGCCTCAGCGCGGTTGATCTTGCCCGTGGTGCCCTCCTCAGCGCCGTCGGGCACGTGGGTCACGACGAAGGGTGCGAGCCGGTCGGAGCCGAACTGCCGCACCGGGATAAGCCGGATGCCGTTGGGCTCGTAGGCGATGCGGTTGGAGAAGCCGATGATCTCCGGCACGCAGCGCCGGTGCTCCACGAGCGTCAACTGTCCCCCGTAGCGCATCGCTGCCTCGTCGAACAGGGATCGCTGAGGGTCCTGCCAGGTGTCCTTGTACCGGTCATCGTGCAGGTACTGGGCGGCAAGATCCCTCAGCTGCTGTTGATCGATGCCCACGGCAGCAGGCGAAACCTGCTTGTCATCGCCGATGACCACGATCTTCGGGGCCAGATACTGCAGGAACGTCGCCTCTAGGCCGGCCTGTGACGCCTCGTCGACCACAACGACGTCGAACATGTTCTCCTGCATGCGGAACTGCTCGGCCACGCGGTACAACGGCATGATCCACACAGGGACGGCAGGACGGCAACGCTCCATCGCTCTGCGGATCTCAGCCCGCTGCTGTGCTGCATACCTGCCGGTGCCCTTGCCCAGACGGCTCACCTGCTGTGAATAACTGCGAAGGTCTGCGCGGCGGCCGGGCGTGAGCCGCTCGCTGCCGACGGCGTGGCTCCACGCCCGCTCCGCCGCGATGTTCTCGGCCACCGATCGAAGTTGGTGATCCGCCACCGAGATCTGCGCCTGAATGCTGTTGGCGTCCAATTGATCCTGGGCCAACACCCACGCGCCGACGGCACCCCAGCCATAGGCCGCCTCCAAGCCGGCGAGGCGGGAATCCCAGACGACGTCGTGCGGAGCGGCGACGACGGCGTCTGCGAGCCCGGGGGCAGCGGCGCGGACCCGCTCAGTGAGGGTGTCGCGCAGGGTGATCGCCTCCGCGACCTCCTCCAGTCGCAGCAGTTGCGCCAGCGCGCGGGCATAGCCTTCATGGTCCCGGGTCTCGACGGCAGTGTGGAGTCGCTGGACCGTCTCCGCCGCGTCTGACCAGCCGGAGATGTCCGAGATTTCATCGGCCAATGCCTCCAGCGGCGCGCGTGCCGCCGCGACCGCGTCGGCCGCCTCGATCGCGTCAATGGAACGGACGAGACGTGCGACCGCGCCGGCCTCTCCCCACGCCGGGGGCACGATCCCGCGCTGTCGGAGGTAATCCTCCTCCGCACGGATGCGGTCGCCGAGTTCCACCACCCGCGCCAGATAGCTCAGCTGACTGCGGTGCCACTCGACCCGCTCGCGCGGGGTGTCCTCCTCCGGTATGTCGACCGACGCCGGCCACGCCCGGTCAACCTCGTCAAGGAGTCCCGATGCGTCGCGATGGGCCATGAGCACCCGGAGGGCCTCCACCTTCGTGGGGGGCAGGCCGTCCACCCGGGCATGCTCGAGCAGTTCCCGGCACTCCTTCACCACACCGGCGCTCAAGGCGCCGATCTTGACCGTCCCGTCGGCGCGGGTCTTCAGGGCGCCGCCCTTGCCGAGGTACCGCTCCAAGGCGGTGGCCATCGCGTGCATGCGGTCCATGTCGCCGGGCAGTTCTACGCGGACCCCAGCGGGTAGCCGCTCCAGCACGGCGTCGACCTGGGCGATGCCGTGTGCCAGCTCGGTGGCTCGGGCTCGCCAGAGGTCACCTGTGCCGCCACGGACGGCGGCGAGGGCGTCGTCGATCCACGGGAGAGGAAGCCTCGTGAGGTCCTCGGCCGCCACGACGTAGTCCGTCAGGCGCTGCTTGAGCGAGAGCCGTTCCTGAACCGGCAGGGATCGAAGCGCTGCTCTGCTCCCGTGCGGAGGGCCTTCGGCCAGCGGTGCGGCTGCCGCCTTGGCCTCGGACTCAGCGCGACATAAGGCAGCGAACGTGCCCGCATCGAGAACTCCGCTGCTCGGGATGCGGCGACGGCTGCTCTCCGCGGCATCCTCGTGCAGCGAGACATCACGGAGGAGCTCCAGCCAAGCGAGGGCGTCGGCGTCGGTGAGAGGGGAAACTGATTGGGCCGTGAGCGGGACGTAGTCGGCGATCCAGCCGAACAGGTCCCATTCCCCCTGGTAGCGCTGCGCGATCGCGGCCAGGGTTCCTGCGTAGCCGCCGTGGCGCAGTTCCGCCACCTCGTGGGAGCGGGCGTTCACAAGCTCCCGGCTCAGCGCGCGTCGACGTAGGTCGAGATGAGACGCCTGCTCGGTGAGCTCGGCGATCCGTCGTGCAGTCGCGTCGCCGTCGTGATCCCCGGCCCTGCGAGAAATGTGGTCGACGGCGGTGCGGAGGTCCGCAAGGTCGTCGCGGCTCGCCCCGATGACGGACACGGCAAGCGGCTTGATCTGAAGCGGGAGCTTGCTGCGCACCTCGCGGAGGGCGCGATCCGTGTGGGCGGTGACCAGCACGCGCTGACCCTGGGCCAGCAGATGGGTCAGAAGCGCAGCGGCCGTGTGTGTCTTGCCGGTACCTGGTGGGCCCTGCACCAGGGTCTGCGCGTGGCGGTCGACGCGCTCAAGGATGCGCCGCTGGACGTCGTTGAGCGGCAGCGGCGCCACGACTTCGTCGTCAAAGTTCAGAATGGCACCGGCCGCGGACGCCTCGGTGACTGGGGGCAGGCGATCGGGGTCGATGAGTGGCAGCAGGCCAGCCGGCACCTCTCCAGCGTCGGCGATCTGGGCCGCGATCTCCTGGAAGGCCTGGACCAGGCCGGTGCGGTTGCGAGGGCGGAGAACGAGCGCGGGCGCCCAGGCCACCGTCGGATACTGGCGCACTTCGGGCATCGCGGTACGGTCTTCCCAGCGCCCCTGGGCGTGCAACTGCAATGCGACGGTTCGGCCCAGCTGCTCGACGTCCTGCGCGTCGAGCGGGTTACCGGAGAAGTCGTGACCCCGGGCCTCAAGCTGACCGACGAGGGATTGATCAGGGATCAGGCTGGGATCCAGCATGTCCAGCTCGACGTGCATCCCGACCGATCCCTCGTCGAGGAAGAAGTCCAGACGTCCGTTGGACTCCTCGAGCTTCGGGATGATGGGGATGGTGAACAGGTGCCGTCGCATGCGCTCGTGGCCGTCGGGCGCCCAGGCGAGTAGCCCGACGCCGAGCAGGAGCTCAAGCTCTTCGCTCTTCTGGGTTGTCTGCACGTAGAGCTTGAACAGCTCGGCGTAGGCGTCGCGGACGGGCTGCTCGCGGACGTACACCTCCGCCCAGGCGTCCCACTTCGCCACCCACGTGTCGAAGGCCCGGGCCACATCCGGATGGTCCTCGCAGCGCTCCGGCGTGCCGTCGGGGGCTGGCCGCGACTCGGCGAGCCCGGGCCGCTGAAGCGGGTCGAGAGTGTTCCCAGTGATCCATCCGAGGAGCGTTGCGGGGACGCGGGGCGGGTCGGTGGGGATGAGCCTGTCGATGCTGAGGAGCGGACCTTGATCCCATCCCTGCCCGGACTCGGCGCCCCAGCGGACGGTCTCAGCCTCCGGGAGATCGCCCAGCCAGTGGACGGCCCCGTCGCGACGGTATGCGTCAATGTCGCTGACGGGGGCCTGCCGGAGCTGTTGGGCCTTGGCGAGAAACGTGAAAAGCCGGACGGCTTTGTCGACGTAGTGCGAAGAGTCAGAGGAGTCAGGCACGGATGGCAACCTCGTGGTGGGGCGCTGCGGAACCTAGCGCCGTCGACGGACGCGCGTCCCGGAGCGCAGGAGTGGTCCCCGCAGCAGTCAGCGCTGACGCCGGGTCTGTCGGGGGATGCATCGCTGGGGTTCGCTCTCGTCGGGACCTTGGCGAGCATAGCGGCTTGTCGCGCTCATAAGAGGCCGGCGCCCGCCGTCGGCATGCAGCACGAATGTCGGCTCAACTCCGCGGTCGACGCCGTATCGGGCCCCCACCCGGCAGTTCGACGGCGTGTCGTGCTGGTCCGACGGGGGACCGGTTCGGTCCGTCGTCGTGCATGTGTCCCGCCTCTCGCCCTCGATCTCCCATCCTGCAGGACACGGCGTCAGGTTGTGCCGGGTAGTCCCGGCGAAACCTGACACACGAACGCGCCACGGCGCGGAAGGCAGGCGGCGCGGCGCGCAGCGCGGCTGCCCGCCCGACCAATCGGTGGGACTACGCTTCGGTCTACACACCGAAAGGGGCAGTCAATGACGGTGACCGAGCCGCGACACTTGGCGGACAGCGTGCCGTCACTGGTCGACGTCGCGCTCGACTACATCCGCACACGCATCGCCACCGGCGACTTCCCACCCGGCCACCGCCTCAAGGAGCGCGACCTCTCCGATGAGACCGGCATCTCCCGCATCCCCATCCGCGAAGCCATCCGCGCGCTGGCCTCGGAGGGTTTCGTCACCCTGGTCCCGCGCCGGGGCGCCGTCGTCACCCAACTGCAGCCCGATCTGCTGGACGAGATCTTCGAAGTCCGCGAGGCGCTCGAGGTGCAGGAGTGCGTGCTGGCGGCCACGCGGGCGTCGCAGGACGAGGTCGAGCGGATGCGCGAGACGGTCGAGGCCGCCGAGCGGGCCGCGCGCGCCGGCGACGCTGAGGCGATCAACGCCGCCAACGCCCGGTTCCACGAAATCCTCGTCGAGGCCTCGCACAACGACACCCTCGCCGGCGTCCTCCGGCCGCTCAAGAACCGCCTCAACTGGATCCTGCGCCAGAACGACGACGTCACGCTCGTCTGCCGCGAACACCGCGACATCCTCGAGGCCATCGCCGCGGGTGATGTGGACCGGGCCCGCGCCGTCGCCACCAGCCACGTGGCCACCAGCAAGCAGCTGGCGCTGGCGGTGCTCTTCCAGGACCGCCAGGCCGCTGCGAACGCCTGACCTACCGAAGCCTTACTAGGGGACGACGACGGTGCCGGCCTGGCCGGACACGGCGTCGGTGATCTTCTCTAGCCGCGTGATGATGCCGCGACCCCCGGTGGCCTCGACGAACGAGCACACGGCGTCGACCTTGGGGCCCATCGAGCCGGGCGGGAACTGGCCGTCGGCCAGGTGCTGACGCATGGTGGCGACGTCGATCTCGCCGATGGCGCGTGCGTTGTCGGTGCCCCAGTCGAGCCAGGCGTTGTCGACATTCGTGGCCAGCACGAGGGTGTCGGCGGAGATCTGATCGGCGAGCAGGACCGAGTTGAGGTCCTTGTCGATGACGGCCTCCACCCCGGCGAAGTGCCCGGGCGACTTCTCCACGACGGGGATGCCGCCCCCGCCGCCGCTCACCACGAGGAAGCCGGCGTCGAGCAGCGCGGAGATGGCCGGCGCCTCGATGATCCGCAGCGGTCGCGGGCTGGGCACGACGCGGCGCCAGCCCGCGTCGCCGTGGTCCACCCACGTCTGGCCCAGCTTGATCAGCCGCTCGGCGGTCTCGACGTCGACGTGCCGGCCGATGGGCTTGGTCGGGTTGGTGAACGCGGGGTCCTCCGGGTCCACGACCGTCCGCGACACGACGACGGTCGGCGAGATGCTCAGCCCCTGGTCCGTGAGCGCCCCGTCCAGGGCGTTGAGGACGATGAAGCCGATCGAACCCTGCGTGTTGGCCACGCACCAGTCGAGCGGGACGGGGGAGAGGAAGTACGCTGCGATGTCGTTCTTCGCGAGGATGTTGCCGACCTGGGGGCCGTTGCCGTGGGACAGCAGCAGCTGATGTCCCTGGGCGACGAGCTGGGCGACCTGGGCAGACGCGGCCTCCACGGCGGCGATCTGGTGGTCGACTCTGACCGATTCATTGACCCCGGTGAGGGCGTTGCCGCCAAGGGCTAGTACGATGCGCATATCTCTGGTATACCATATGCCAACCTACGATTTGTAGTAGCTCTTCCATCCCGCGAGAGAGAACAACGATGAGGACTCCCCCCCAGCGCGCCGACGAATGGCCCACCGTCGCCGCCACCGCGACGCTCGAACAGATCGACGAAGCCCTCGGCAATGGTGCTGGCGTCGACGCCATCGACACCGCCGGGCGCACCGCCATCCTCATCGCGGCGAAGGCCGGGCGCCTCGACGTCGTGCGCCACCTCATCGGCGCCGGCGCCGACATCGACCGCCAGGACCAGATCTGCCTCAACCCCTTCCTCTGGGGCTGCATCTCGGGCAACCCGGAGCTCGTCCGGGTCATGGTCGAGGCCGGCACCGACCTTGAGCGCACCACCCGCTTCTACGGCAAGGGCATCCACCCGGCCTCCGAGAAGGGCCACCTCGAGATCGTCCGGTACCTCACCGAGGAGACCGACATCAATCTCAACCACACCAACCTCTGCGGCTGGACCCCGCTGCTCGAGGCGATCCTCCTGCGCGACGGCGGCCCCGTGCAGCAGCAGATCGTCCAGCTGCTCGTCGACCACGGCGCCGACCCGACCATGGTCGACGAACTCGGCGTCTCCCCGCTCGCGCACGCCGAGCGCCTCGGCTTCACTGAGATCGCCGACATCCTCCGCGCGGCGCTCGCCTGACGGCCGGAACCAGGAGCAGGGGAGAGCCGCAATGACGCGCGCAGGCACCGCCACCGTCGTGGACCGGGAGATGTTCCCGTCCGCGGCCGGGCCGGTGAGCGTCCATTCCGTCTTCCGGGCCGCGGCGAACCTCGCGACACCCGCGGGGCTCGTCACCCTCGTCGCCGCGTCGCGGCCGGCCGGCCCCCGCACCGTCGTCACCGACCTCGCCGCCCTCGACGCCCTCGCTCTCGAGCCCGGGCAGACCGGTGACCTGAGCGCGACCCGCCTCCGCCTCGGCGCCCTCGACCTTGACCTCACCGGCGCTACCGCCTGGCGCCCCACCGGGCTCGACGGGCCCATCCGCCGCGACGCCGTCGGCCAGCTGGCCGACCGCCTCGACGGCGTCCGCCTCGGCGACGGACCGACGCCCCCCACCGCCGAGCCCACCCCCTTCCAGGCCGCGGTCGCGGCCGGGCTCGCCGCGGGCACGCGGGACTTCGCCGACGCCGTCGCCCGCAGCCACCGCGACGACGCCCGCACCGCGGCCACCCGGCTGCTCGGCCTCGGCCACGGACTCACCCCCTCGGGCGACGACTGGCTCGCCGGCTTCGTGCTCGTCGCCCACCACGCACCCGACCGGCTCGGCACGGCGACCGCCGCCGTCGACGAGGCCGCCCGCCCCGGCACCACCGTCGACGTGTCGCTGAGCATCCTGACCAACGCACTGCAGGGGCGGGCCATCGACCCCCTGCACCGCCTCCTGGCGGCCCTCACCCGCCCGGCGGGCACCGGCATCGGCGAGGCGCTCGCCGCCCTCGCCGACGTCGGCCACTCGTCGGGCACCGACATGGCACTCGGGCTGCTGGCAGCCGCCCACCTCACCACCAACCCGCAAGGAGCGCAATGACCACCCGCACCCTGATCAAGAGAGGCACCTACGTCGATTCGGTGTCGCTCATGTCGCTGTCCACGAAGGCGAACGCCCTGCCGGGCGTGACCAACGCCGTCGCCGCCATGGCCACCGCCATGAACAAGGAGATCCTCACCAACCAGGGCCTCCTCACCGACGAGATGGCGGCACTGACCCCCGGCGACCTCATCCTCATCGCGGTCGCCGACAGCGACGACCAGGCCGACGCCGCCATGGCCGGCATCGAGGACCTGCTCGTCCGCAAGCCGCAGGACGACGACGGCGACGTCACGTTCCGCACCATCGCCTCCGCGGCCTCCGGGCGCCCCGACGCGAACGTCGCGGTGATCTCGGTCAACGGCACCTTCGCCGCCCGCGAGGCCCACGAGGCGCTCGACGCCGGCCTCCACGTCATGCTGTTCTCCGACAACGTGGCGATCGAGGACGAGATCGAGCTCAAGCAGAAGGCCCACGACAAGGGCCTCCTCATGATGGGCCCCGACTGCGGCACGGCGATCATCAACGGCGTCTCGCTCTGCTTCGCCAACAACGTGCGTCGCGGCCGCATCGGCATCGTCGGCGCGTCCGGCACCGGCAGCCAGGAGATGAGCGTCCGCATCCACGACTTCACCGGCGGCATCTCCCACCTGCTCGGCACCGGCGGGCGTGACCTGTCCATCGAGGTGGGCGGCATCATGATGCTCGACGGCATCGACGCCCTCGAGGCGGACCCGGGCACCGACGTCATCGTCGTGGTCTCCAAGCCCCCGGCCGCCGAGGTGGCCGAGAAGGTCCTCGACCGGCTCGCGCGCAGCTCCAAGCCCGTCGTCGTCTGCTTCCTCGGCGCGTCCGACGAGCTGATCGCCTCGGCGAAGGCCAAGGGGATCGAGCTGTTCAACCGCACAAAGCCCGCCGCCCTGGCGGCCGTGCTCGCCACAGGGGTGAAGGAGGAGGACCTCGACCTCCACTCGCTCAACTGGCCGCTCATCGAGGAGGTGCGCGCCAAGCTCACCCCCGAGCAGAAGTACATCCGCGCCCTCTACTGCGGCGGCACCATCTGCGACGAGGCCATGTTCCTCGCCATGGAGAAGTACACGGACGTGTACTCCAACATCCGCAAGGAGGCCGAGTACAAGCTGTCGGGCACCGACCCATCGAAGGCGCACACGTTCCTCGACTTCGGCGAGGACGAGTTCACCAACGGCAAGCCGCACCCGATGATCGACCCCTCGAACCGCATCGCCCGGTTCACGCAGGAGGCGGCCGACCCTGAGGTGGGCGTCATCGTCATGGACGTCGTGCTCGGCTACGGCGCCAACCCCGACCCGGCCGGCGTCATGCTGCCGGCCATCAAAGAGGCCAAGGCCAAGGCCGCCGCCGAGGGCCGCCACCTGGAGATCCTCGCCTACGTGCTCGGCACCGAGACCGACCCGCAGAACCTCGAGGAACAGGTCGCCAAGCTCGTCGACGCCGGGTGCACCTGGGCGTCGTCGTCGACCAACACCGGCCTCCTGGCCCGCGAATTCGTCTGGAAGGACAACAACTGATGAGCAGCATCGCCGGACTCCTCGGCACGCCCCTGAACGTCGTCAACGTCGGCGCCTCGATGTTCGCCGACGACATCCGGGCCCAGGGCGCGCACGTCACCCACCTCGACTGGACCCCGCCCGGCGGCGGCCGCCCCGACGTGATGGAGGCGTTGAACGTCCTCTCCCGCAGCGACATCGCCGAGCGGATCAACGCCGCCAACAAGATCGCCCTCGAGCGGATCGTCACCTCGCAGCCCATCCTCGTGGGCTTCGGGCAGGCCATCGACGTCGTGCCGGGCATGACGAAGACCACCATCCTGCACGCCGGCCCGCCGATCGAGTTCGCCCGGATGGCCGGCGCCATGAAGGGCGCCGTCACGGGTGCGCTGGTGTTCGAGGGTCTCGCCAAGGACCTCGACGAGGCCTACGAGCTCGCCGGTTCCGGGGAGATCACCTACTCGCCGTGCCACGAGCACCAGGCCGTCGGCTCCATGGCGGGTGTCACCTCGCCGTCGATGTTCATGCACATCGTCGAGAACCGCCCGCACGGCAACTACGCCTACACCAACCTGTCCGAGCAGCTGGCGAAGATCCTGCGGATGGGCGCCAACGACCAGTCTGTCATCGACCGGCTCAACTGGATGCGCGACGTCTTCGGCCCCATCCTGCGCGACGCCATGGTCTCCGCCAAGGAGATCGACCTGCGCATGATGCTCGCCCAGGCGCTCCACATGGGCGACGAGGCGCACAACCGCAACAACGCCGGCACGACGCTGCTCATCCAGGCGCTGACCCCGCACATCCTCGAGTCGGACTTCTCGACCAAGGACAAGCAGGACGTCTTCAACTTCGTCGCCTCGTCCGACTACTTCTCCGGACCGACGTGGATGGCCGCCTCCAAGGCCGCCATGGATTCCGCGCAGAACATCCCGGACTCCACCATCGTGACGACGATGGCCCGCAACGGCGTCGAGTTCGGCATCCGCGTCGCCGGCACCGGCGAAGACACCTGGTTCACCGGGCCAGCGCAGTTCGTCGAGGGGCCGCTCTTCGCCGGCTTCACGGCCGACGACAAGGGCCTCGACATCGGCGACTCCGCCATCACCGAGACCTACGGCATCGGCGGCTTCGCCATGGCGTGCGCCCCGGCGATCGTCCCCCTGGTGGGCGGCACCGTCTCCGAGGCCATCGAGTACTCGCGCACCATGGCCGAGATCACCGAGGGGTTCAACCCCAACCTCACCATCCCCATCCTCGGCTTCCGCGGCACCGCCACGGGCATCGACGTCCGCAAGGTCGAGGAGACCGGCATCCTGCCGATCATCAACACGGCGATCGCGCACAAGGAAGCGGGCATCGGCATGATCGGCGCCGGCCTCACCCACCCGCCCGCAGAGGCCTTCCACAAGGCGACCCTCGCACTGGCCGAGAAGTTCTCGGATCGATAACCTCCCACCACATCAAGCATCGGAGCAATGATGACCCTCCCGTTGTGGAAGAAGGGCGACCTCGCCGCCTTCTTCGCACTCTTCACCAACAACCTCACGAACCTCCTCACCGTCATCGCGCTGTTGACGTTCGTGGTGGGCCTGCCGCACGAGATCGTCTTCGGCCGCATCGTCCCGGCGTTCGGCCTCGGCGTGTTCTTCGCCTCGGTGGCGTACGTGTTCTTCGCGAACCGGCTCGCCAAGAAGCTCGGCCGCACCGACATCACCGCCCTGCCGTCGGGCCCGGCCGCGCCGGCGATCTTCACCATCACCTTCCTGGTGCTGCTGCCGGTCTACACCACCACCAACGACGCGAACCTCGCGATCGGCATCGCGCTGGTCTGGGGCTTCATCGAGAACATGATCCTGTTCGTCGGCGCCTTCATCGGTGACTCGCTGCGCCGCGCCGTGCCGCGCACCGTGCTGCTCGCCTGCCTCGCCGGCCTCGGCCTGCTGCTGCTCGCGATGAACCCGATGCTGCAGTCGTTCGCCACGCCCGTCGTCGCGTTCGTCGTCCTGACGCTCATCTTCATCAACTGGTTCGGCAAGTCGCCCATCTTCAAGAAGGTGCCGACCGGCCTCCTGCTCCTCCTCGCGAGCACCGCCCTCGGCTGGGCGTTCGGGCTCATGTCCCCCGAGGCCATCCGCGAGGCGCTCGCCGGAGCCGGGTTCACCCCGCCGCAGGTGCACGTCAACGAGATCTGGGAGTACTTCGCCGTCGCGCTGCCCTACGTGGCGTCGGCCGTCCCGCTGGCCCTGGCCAACTTCGTGTTCGACATCGAGAACATCGAGTCCGCCCACACCGAGGGCGACCCGTACCCGACCCGCCCGGTCATCCTCGCCGACGCCGGCTCCGGGTTCATCGGCAACATCTTCGGCAGCCCCTTCCCTGTCACCGTCTACGTCGGCCACTCGGCCTACAAGACGATGGGCGCGGGCGTCGGCTACACGCTCCTCAACGGCGTCGCGATGCTGCTGGTGGGTCTGTTCAGCCTCGGCTCGCTGCTGCTGTCGATCATCCCGCTCGCCGCGATCGCCCCGATCCTCATCTTCATCGGTGTCGTGACGGCGAACCAGGTCGTCCGTGAGACCCCGCGCATCGAGGTGCCGGTCATCTTCATCGCGCTGTTCCCGTGGATCGCCAACTGGGGCCTCACCCTCGCCGGCAACACCATGCGCGCGCTGGGCACCAACGCCGGCAAGGTGGGCTTCGACGCTCTCGACGCCACCGGCACCAACTACACCGGTCTCTACGCGCTCGGCAACGGCGCGCCGCTGACGTCGCTGATCTGGGGCTGCATCGCGATCTTCGCGATCCGCAACCGCACCATCCCGGCCGCGATCAGCGCGGGCGTCGGCGGTGTGCTGGCCTTCTTCGGCATCATCCACGAGGGCGCCCCCGTGATGGGTGGCGAGCGGCCGACGAACTTCCTCATCGCCTACGCGATGGTGGCGGCGCTGTTCGTCCTGAAGTGGGCGCTCGACAAGCGTGATCCCGAGCTCATCGACGGCCAGCCCCGTGACGACGCCCCGGCGCACGCCGTCGTGGGTGTGGATCCCGCGGCCGTGGCGACCGCGGACTCGTCCAGCGACCCCCTGCTGGACGGGACCGAGCGGGAAGCGCTCGTGGACAGCGATCCCGAGGAGGGTCGCGCCCGGGTGTGACCCAGGTCTGACAGCTGTCAGCTGTCGCGTCGCGTGGCACCTCGCCCGCCCCCTAGGGCTGAGGTGCCACGTGGCGTTTCCGGGGGTGCGCGGGTGTGGCGGGTCGCGAGGGGCTCGCGGCGCCGTCGGGGCAGCACGAAAGACAGGGAAACTCGCGGGTGGATGCCCGTGAGGGGGTCGAGCGGGCAGTTCGACGGCGTGTCGTGCCGAGTGGGGGCGCCAGGGCCGGGCGTAGCCTGCGGGTGGACGGGCGTGATGGCGGACGGCGTGACGGGCGCGGGCGTGGCGGAGGGGACGGGCATGGCGGGGCGGACGACGATGCGGGTGCGGGCCGCGCGACGGCGCAAGCGACGGCTGGGCGCCAAGGTGCAGGACCTCACCGTCGAACAGTGGTCCGCCCTGTGTGACCGATGGGGCGGGTGCGCGTACTGCGGCGCCGTCGGCGTGGCCCTGCAGAAGGACTGCGTGCTCCCGATCTCCCGCGGCGGCCGCTACACCGTCGACAACGTGGTCCCAGCCTGTCGCGCGTGCAACACCAGCAAGTGCAACAGCGAGGTGACCGGCTGGATGCGGCGGAAGAAGCTCGACGAGGAGTCTTTCCTGATCCGGCAGTCCGAGATCGCGGCGGTCGTCAGCGGCTGAGAAGTCGTTGTCGAGCAACGAGGTCTCTCAATGGCGCGACGAGGTGCAGGTCGAGGAAACGCTCGACGCCGCGCGCCACATCGATGTCGTTCACGCCCATCAGCCACTGGACTTGCAGCCCGTCCCACAGAGCGATGAGGTCGGCTGCCAACGCGTCAGGGTCGCGTCCGGGCTGCAGGTCGCCCGCCTCCCCGGCTGCAACGAATGACTGTCGCAGCATCGCTGTGACGGCCTCATAGCGTCGCCGCATATAGTCATGTGCGGGGTGGACGGAACGAGTCGCTTCCGCAGAGAGCACCGCGAAGACGGCGATCTCAGTGGGTCGTGCTGCGCCCTCGCGGGCGTAGTCGACCAGTGCTGCGAGCCGCTCCACACCGGGTGGGATGCCCTCAGCCGCCTCCTCGGCCGCGTCGTCGCGGCGCTGAAGGATCGCGGAGAGGAGTGCCACCTTCGTTGGGTAGTGGTGGAGCAGGCCTGCCTGGCTGATCCCGGCACGATCCGCCACCTCGCGCAGGGATCCCCCCTCGAACCCGGCGGCACCGAAAATCTCGAGCGCCGCATCGAGAATCCGGGCTCTGGTGGCGGCGGTCTTGCGATAGACCCCTCGAGGGCCACCAGGGGACCCCTGCGGAACGATCGGCTCTACGCTCATGCCGGCCTCCTCTCGTGATCAGTGTGCCAGGAATGCAACGGCGAATACCTAGCAACCGCTCGGTTTCTAGGCTACTGTGTGGTGAGATCCCGCGCCGTAGCGGGGGAGCGCGCGGCGATGCGCGCCCAAGCACCCGAGGAGATGCCCTGTGACCCACATCGACGACCTGGTGGCCCGGCTGGATCTGCCCACAAAGATCCGGATGCTCACTGGTGAGGACTTCTGGACAACCATCGAGGTTCCCGAGATCGGTCTCAGAAAGATGACTCTGTCGGACGGCCCGTCAGGTGTGCGGGGGCCGGTGTGGGATGAGCGGTCGCCGTCGCTCAACATGCCCTCGGCAACGGCGCTGTCCTCTGCCTGGGACACCGAGCTTGCCGGCGAGTACGGCGCGACAGCCGCGGCGGAGGCCAGACGCAAGGGTGTGGATTGGGTGCTCGGCCCCACCATCAACCTGCACCGCTCCCCACTCGGTGGCCGCCATTTCGAATCCTACAGCGAGGACCCCGTCCTGACGGGTGAGCTGGCCGCCGCCTACGTCGGGGGTCTTCAGGACAATGGGGTCGCCGCAACGCCGAAGCACTACGTGGCCAACGACTTCGAGACCGACCGATTCACTGCTGACGTCAAGGTCGACGAACGCACCCTGCGTGAGGTGTATCTGCTGCCGTTCGAGCGGGCCGTCGAGGCGGGAACCTGGTCCATCATGAGTGCCTACAACTCGGTCAACGGGTCCACCATGACCGAAAACGAGCTCCTCCGCGATCCCCTTCGCACCGAATGGGGCTGGGACGGGGTCGTCGTGAGCGACTGGACCGCGGTGCGCAGTACTGAAGCGGCGAACGCCGAGCAGGACCTTGAGATGCCTGCGCCTGGTGTCTGGGGCGATGCGCTTCTTGCGGCGGTCCGGTCCGGATCGGTGCCGGAGGAGGCTATCGATCGACACGTCGGCCGTCTCCTCCGACTCGCTCAGCGAGTCGGAGCCCTAGGGGAGACACGTCCCATGACCCCGCCAGCCGTGGATGGCACGGCGTTCGTCCGCCGCGCCGCCGCCGAAGGGGCCGTACTGGTTCGCAACACGGGCCTGCTGCCCCTCCACGGCCCACGTCTCCGGACTGTGGCGGTCATCGGTCACAACGCCGACGAGGCCCGCACGCAGGGCGGCGGCAGCGCGACGGTTCTGCCCGAGGTGACAGTCAGCCCGATCGACGGTCTGCGAGCCGCCCTGCCCGACGCGGACGTGACGTACTCGCTCGGTGCCGTCGTCCAGGAAGGGGTGGCCGCGCTCAAGCCGCACCTTCTGGTCAATCCACGTACGGGTGGGCCAGGGCTCACCGCGACGTTCGTGGGCCGTGACGGCAGCCATCTGATGTCTGAGGACCGGTTCTCCACGTCGTTGATCTGGTTCGGTGGCGGGGAGGCCGTGATCGGCCAGGCCGAACGCCTCGTGCTGGAGACCCGCTACACCCCGGAGGTGAGCGAGCGCCGCGAAATGGGCTTTGCCGCGACCATGCTAGGGCGGGTCTACGTCGATGGTGAGCTGCTGCTGGAGGACCAGCCCGAGGTCGAGGGAAGTGACCTGGGGGCAGCCCTCCTGGCTCCTCCGTCGGCGACGTCGCCCGTGGACCTGATCGCAGGGCGCACAGTCGACCTGCGCGTGGAGTTCGATCTTGCCAGCGCCCATTCCGGCCTCACCGGAACCATCGGCGTCACGTTCGGCACCGCGCCGGCAGCCCACGATCCCGCAGAACTCATCGCGGAGGCGGTCCGCGCGGCTGCGGAGGCAGAAGTCGCCATCGTGGTCGTGGGCACGAACTCCAAGGTCGAGTCCGAGGGCTACGACCGCGTCGACCTCAACCTCCCCGGCCACCAAGACGAGCTGGTGGCTGCAGTGGCCGCGGCCAATCCCAACACTGTGGTCGTCGTCAACTCCGGATCACCCGTGCTGATGCCCTGGCGCGACGAGGTCGCCGCGGTGCTGCTCGGCTACTTCGGCGGCGAACAATTCGGTAACGCCGTCGCTGATGTTCTGCTCGGGGTCGTCGAGCCGGGCGGCCGGCTCCCCACCACGTGGCCAGCCGTGCTTGAGGACGTGCCCGTCCTCAACTGCACCCCCGACGATGCCGGCCGCCTGAGCTACGACGAAGGCATCCACATCGGATACCGTGCCTGGCTCAAGGCGGGGCGGACCCCTGCGTACCCGTTCGGTCATGGGCTGTCCTACACCAGCTGGTCGGTCGACGGCGTCGCGGTGGAGGCGGAGGGTGCGGACCCGACCGTGAGAGTCGAAGTCGCCAACACAGGCGACCGTGCCGGTAAGCAGGTTGTCCAGATCTACGCGTCCCGGTCCGCCAGCGCCGTTGAGCGCCCGGAGCGGTGGCTCGTTGGCTTCGCGCCCGTACGACTGGAGGCCGGGGCCAGGTCGGTCGTCGAGATCGCCATCCCGCGCCGACGATTCGCGCACTTCGACGGCGGGTGGCAGGTCGAGGCGGGGACTTACACCCTCCACGTCGGGTCGAGTGTCGTTGAGACCTGGGCGAGGGTCGAGATCGACCTCTGAGAAAGGTCGCCCCGGGGCCTGGAGGTGTGCGAAATCAGCTCAGACTTCCTCCTTGCCCCGAGGCGGCGAACTCGCCCTCAGGGTCGCCGAGGTCGGACAGGACCGCTTCGCGCACCGCTGTGGCGAACTTCCGGTAACCCTTCCGGTTCAGATGGAGCCTGTCCCCGACGAAGAGGCTCTCATCGATGCCGCCGTCGTCCCTGAGCATCCCGTCCGTGCTCACGAAGACGATCTCCCCAGTCTCCGCAGCCCAGGCGGCAAGTGCGCTGTTGGCTTTCTTGACCTCACCACGGACGGCCTGACGCAGCGGAGTTTCGACAATGCCGACATAGTAGATGCGGAGCGCTGGGAACCTGGCGTGGACGGCAGCCACGTAGCGCTTCACCCGCCGGACCACCTCGTCGGCCGGCTTGGAGAAGAACGGCAATCCGTTGATGTCGTTGGATCCCGCGTAGATAACGAGCGCGCGCGGATTGAAGGGAAAGACCAGACGGCTGACATAGTGGATGTGATCCCCGATCTTCGTCCCACCGATGCCCACGTTCACCGAAGGCAGCGGACTGAGATCTTCCTCGGAGGTCGTCCACTTCTCGATGAAAGAACTGCCCGCCAGAAGCACCGCGTCCTGCAGCGGCGGGTTGATCCGGGTCTGCTCCATCTCTGCCACCCGGGCGGTGAACAGACTCGGTCGATCCTGCCCGAAGAGGATCACTTGCCTGCCCTTGATCGTCAGCCATGCCACCGGCAGTACCGCAAGCGCGACCGCCACTGGCAGCCCCCATCGACGGCCTCGGCCCGCCTCACCAGCGGGTCGTGACATTCTCATGACGGACTCCCTCCTCGGGCGGGCGGCTCAGGACAGTCTGTTCCAGATGTTGCGGTGCCCGGCTGCGGTCATAGGTAGACGAGTGCTGCGAGACCGAGAACTCCGCAGCCGGTGATGAGGACTAGATCATGGACGAGGATCTTATGCCGTAGCCAAGCCACCACAGGGACCGCACCCAACGAGAGCAGGGCGGATCCAGCTGACGGAACCCCCGCGGAGTGGGCCACCTCCACCGCGACGTTGAGCATGGCGAACGACGTCGTGATGAGCAGCCCACAGATGACCGGCAGGATGAACCGGTTGATGTCCCGGATGACCGGCGAGTTTGGGACCCGCTCGAACGCCGTCATCACCACCAACGCGACGACGGTGCTCACCGCGACCGCCACGGCCGCAGCGGACAGTCCGAGGGCCCAGGCATGAGCCGCTCCGCCCGGCGCCGCGCTGTAGCCGATGGCAGCCGCGAGCTTCACGAGAATCGGCCCCGGTAGGGCGTTGGCGATGGGGACGAGTTGCCCGTAGAACTGGGCGGCACTCACGTGCCCTCCGCCGACGAACATCCCATCGGCGACCGCGACGTATGCTTCGCCCCCACCGAAAGACGTCAGCGCCGAGATGGAGATCTGTCCGAGCAGGCCAAGAGACTCGGGGCCGGACACGAACACGGCGGTGAGGACTCCGATGATGGCCAACGCCCCGAAGGCCGCGGCTGACAGTTCGAGCCCGCGGCCCGATGTGCCGACCGCGTGTGTCTCGGATCCGGCCTTCCCGCGAGCCCGACGGCGCAGGAGACCAGCGAGGACGATGAACCCGAGAGTGGCACTGATCACCTGGACGGTGCTCAGCTTCGGAATGTCGGGGTGGAAGGAGCTAGCGCCCACCAGCGTGGCGGCGAACGCGAGGATCTCGCCGAGACCGGTGAGGACAGCGGTGGCCACAATCACGGCACCAGCGAGTGCCCGTGAGTGTGCGTGCCGGATGACCGTCGAGATGTAGTGCACCAGAAGGGCGATGATGAACACCGTGATGCCGACGGAAGCGAACTCCACGTATCGCACGACATCGGCGCCGCCCGCCTCCACACCGGCGACGAGGGCGAGGGTGGCCAAGGTCCCGGGGAGAGTGACGGCCAGCGCGAGGGCGACAGAGAGGCCGGGCCCGAAGATTGCGGCTCCGGCCAGGGCACCTAGTTTCACCGGGAGGGCTCCGGGCGTGACGCTGCCCACGACCGTGTGTTGGGTGAACACGGTGGGCGTGAGGAAGCGATGTTTGTCGACTAATTCCTGCCCGATCAGCGGTATGAGGGCGCTGCCCCCGCCGAAGCCGAGCACGCCCACCTTGAGCATCGACAGGATGGCGGCGACCCGCCCCGGCCGGGCGGCTGGCCGGTCGTCGTCGCGTCGGGCCTCGTCCGCCCCCGCGGGGGGCCCGGAAGGCCGCGCGGTCATGGGAGTGGGGCGGCCATGATGTCCGACGCCGGCCGGCCGCTGCGCAACAGGTCCCCCATCTGCCGGAGCGCCGGGGTGATGTGGGAGAAGAAGCGGTAGTACCCAGGGCAGAGGTAGTTGAGGCCTTCCTCGCCGTCGCGGGTCGACGCGAAGCGGTCCTTCGGACACCCGCCGTGGCAGGCCCACCGCACGGGGCATGCCTGGCACTGGCCAGGGAGTGAGGTGCGCTTCGAGCGCCCGAACTCGCGCTGATTCGGTTGCGCGAGCATGTTGCGGAATGATTCGGTGGCCACGTTGCCCAGCCGGTGGTCCGGCTCGACGTAGTGGTCGCAGGCGTAGACGTCGCCGTCGTGCTGCATCGCCAGAGCCGTCCCGCATTCGGGTGCGTGGACGCACAGGCTGTACTGTCCGAACATCGCGCCGAGGGCCACGTCCACGTCCTGAACGAACACCCGTCCGACGTCGCGGGACACCCACTCGTCGAAAATCGCCACTAAGAAGTCGCCGTACGCGCGGGGGTCGACGCTGCGCGACGTGACGCCGTCACCGGCCTGTGTGTACAGCACGAAGCTCCCATCGTCGTTGCGCCAGCCGGACTCAGCGACCGTCTCCTCTCCTGCGGCGACCCTCTCGACGATGGGGATGAACTGCATGAACTCGGCACCCAGCTCGTCGCGAAAGTGCCGGTACACCTCCAGTGGGTGGTGCTGGTTGGCGGAGTTCACAGTGCACAAGATGTTGGTGTCGACGCCGTGGCGCCGCATGACCTCCCATCCGCGGCGCACCTGGTCGTAGGTTCCGCGGCCGGCCTTGTTCACCCGGTAGTGGTCGTGTAGGTCCGGTGGGCCGTCGATGCTGATGCCGACCAGGAAGCGATGCTCAGCCATGAATTCGCCCCACTCGTCGTCCAGCAGAGTGCCATTGGTCTGGATCGCATGCTGGAGCTGCTGCCGCGGACGCTTGAGTTCCTCGGCCAGCGCGACGGCGCCGCGGAAGAACCCGAGTCCTCGCATCGTCGGTTCCCCGCCCTGCCAGCCGATCATCACGGGACCGTCGGGCTGCGCGTCGAGGTAGTTGGCCAGCCAGGCCCGCAGTGTGTCATCGGACATCCTCTGCCCTTTTGCGTCCCAGAGAACCTCCTTCGACAAGAAGAAGCAGTAGGAGCAGTCCAGGTTGCAGGCCGCCCCGGTGGGTTTGGCGATGAGGGAGAACGGGCGCCGCGGCTGGGCGCTGGTGGGGGTGTTCTGGGTCATGCTGACTCTTCCTGTCGCGGGTGACGGCGATGTCACCGCGGGCTCAGCTGGTCGCGTTGATGCGAGCCACGTACTCCTTGATGCGGTCGAAGATCTCGTGGTCGTACGGTCCCCATTCGGGGTGCGGGGTGTCGGCACCGCGATAAGGCTCGTCCCGATACTCACGTTGCAGGTCTACGAGACGGGCCTCGAGCTCCGCGCGGACGTCGGCGTAAGTAGGGTCGTCGGCGACGTTGACGAGCTCCAGGGGATCCTCGCGGCGGTCGTAGAGTTCCCACTCGCCCTCGAATACCTTGTCGGATGCGCCCGGCACGCCGAGACCGGCTCCGTAGTAGTGAATGAGCTTGTGGTCGGCAGTGACGATGCCGTAATGACCGGGGGCGTGGTGGATCGGATCGTCGTGCTCCCAGTAGCGGTAGTAGGCCGCATCGGGCCAGTCGGCCACTGCCTCTCCGCGCAGCAGCGGCCGAAAGCTGCGCCCCTGGTGGGTAGGCAGGACCGCATCGGGATCGAGGCCACACACGTCGAGGAAGGTCGCTGCGAAATCGACGTTGGTGATGATGGCCTCCAGTGTGCTGCCCGGGGCGATCTCGGCCGGCCACCTCATGAGCATCGGCATCTGGAGCGACTCGTCGAACATCAGGCGCTTGTCGAACCAGCCGTGGTCACCCAGGAAGAACCCCTGATCGGAGGTGTAGACCACAAGAGTGTTGTCGGCGAGCCCTACAGATTCGAGGTGACCCAGCAAGCGCCCGACGTTGTCATCGATCGACTGCACTGTCTGCAAGTAGTCGCGCATGTAGATCTGGTACTTCCAGCGCGCCCGCGCTTGACGGTTCTCGGGGCCACGCAGGTGCTCGGGTACCTCTTCTTTGATGTCATCGATGCCCATGTCATCGGCGATGGTCATCCGCACGTCCTGGACGGCGCGGCTCCGCGTGGCGTGGTTGTCGAACAGCGTCTCGGGCTCTGGGATGCTGCCGATGGGGTAGAGATCGCGGTGCTTCTCATCGGGGATCCACGGCCGGTGCGGGGCCTTGTGGTGCACCATCATGACGAACGGGCGCTCAGGGTCGCGACGGTCGATGAAGTCGATGGCCATGTCGGTGACGATGTCGGTGGCGTATCCGGGAACGACGCGCTCACCGTCGGCGTCGATCATCAAGGGGTCGACGTAGTCGCCCTGCCCGGGGAACACCACCCAGTCGTCGAAGTTGCGCGGGGCGCTCACTCCGCGCTCGCCGAGATGCCATTTGCCGAACATGGCGGTCTGGTAGTCGCTGTGCTGCTTGAGCACATCGATGAATGTCGGGACACGGTAGTCGATCTCGGTCCAGATCGAACTCACGCCGTTGATGTGGCTGTAGGTGCCGGTGAGGATCGTCGCCCGTGACGGGCTGCAGATCGAGTTGGTGCAGTACACGGAGTCCAAGCGGGCCCCTTCCGCCGCTAGTCGATCGAGATGCGGGGTCTTGTTGACCCGGCTCCCGTAGGCTCCGATCGCGTGTGCCGCGTGGTCGTCGGACATGATGAAGATGATGTTTGTGCGGCTCGACATTGAGGTCCTCACGGGGCTGTGCCGGCTCAGTGCGCCAGCGTTGGTAGGTGAATAGTCCCGTAGCGTACAGGCGCTGCCCTCTCGATGGAAGCTCGAATAAATTCTGTGAGAAATTGCTGAATGCCTCTTGACACGGAGCGATCGGGCGTTGACGATGGTGCAACCCACTAAGGGAAAAATCAACTAGCGCCGCAGAGCCGCGGCCTTGAGAGTGGAGACCCACATGCCTCTGAAGAAGATCACTGGCCTCATCGTGAGCGCCACCGTTGCGGTGGCCCTCACCGCCTGCGGGGGATCGCCCCGACAGGCCCCCGGTGAGACCGCGGGCGGTTCTGCATCGTCGAGCGACTCAACGTCCGGCGGCACCCTGACCATCGCCTCCGTCATCGACAACAACAGCTACGACCCGACCCAGCTCAACATCGGGCACCAGATGCAGTACTGGGATGCCGTCTACGACACGCTGCTCGACCGCGACGAGGACTTCGATCTCGTTCCCGGGCTCGCCACCGAGTGGTCCTACAACGAAGACAACACGGTCCTCAACCTTAAGCTCCGCGACGACGTCACCTTCACCGACGGCACTCCGTTCGATGCCGAGGCGGTCAAGGCCAACATCTCCAACCTGGCAGCGGGCACCGGCCAGAACTCGTACATGGCGAAGCAGGTCGCCGAGGTCGAGATCGTCGGCGACCACGAGGTCAACATCAAGCTCTCTGCGCCGGATCCCTCCTATCTGGAGTACCTCGCTTCGGTCGGCGGAGTCATGGCTAGCCCCACGTCGCACAAGGCGGCCGACGTCGCGACCAAGCCGGTCGGAACTGGTCCGTACGTGCTTGACGCGGCGGCCACCGTTGTTGGCAGCACCTACACCTACACGCGCAATCCCGACTACTGGAATGCGGAGGACTATCCCTACGACACGGTGGTCATCAAGCCGATGACAGACCTCACCGCCCGCCTCAATGCGATCCGATCGGGTCAGGTCAACGGGGCCTCGGCAGATGCGAACACCGCGGCCGAGGCTGAGGGTGCAGGGCTCACGCTCAACACCGCCTCGGTCGACTGGATCGGGCTCTTCATTGCCGACCGTGAGGGGCGCATGGTGCCGGCGCTCGGTGATGTGCGCGTTCGTCAGGCCATCAACATGGCCTTTGACAAGGAGGCCATGCTGAAGAACCTTTCGGCAGGACGAGGTGCCGTCACGACGCAGATCTTCAACCCCGTCACCGACGCGTACGATCCGTCGCTGGACGATGACTACACGTTCGACGTCGCCGCGGCCAAGGAGCTCATGGCCGAGGCCGGCTACGCAGATGGGTTCGAGGTGGAGATGCCCGAACTCGCGGGCTTCCAGGCCTTCAACCCAGCCATCGCCTCCCAGCTCGCCGAAATCGGCGTGCGGGTGAAGTGGGTCCCGATTGCTGCAAACGCAACGATCACTGAGATCCTCTCCGGCAAGTTCCCCATGTTCTTCTTCTCGCTCGGTAGCCAGTCGGCCTGGCAGGACGTCCAGAAGTCGCTGCTGCCCACGTCCCCCTGGAACACCGCCAAGGCTGAGGATCCCGAGCTCGCCGAACTGCTCGACACCGCCAAGAACGCCACCGACGACGAGCGTGCGGATGCCATGAAGGCGGTCACCACCTGGGTGGTGGAGAACGCCTGGTTCGCGCCCTTCTACCGGGTTGACGCCGTCTACCTGACCGACGCGGACACGGCAGCGGTGATGCAGCCCTACGTGGTGGTGCCGCCGATCTCCAACTTCAAGCCCGCTGAGTGAGGACCACAGCCCCATGCTGTCCTTCATCCTGAGGCGACTGGGGCGTGGGGTGGTGATGGTGGCGGTGATCGCCACCATCACCTTCCTCCTCGCCTTCTCATCGACCAGCAACGTCGCCCGGAATCTCCTGGGTGAATCCGCCACGGCCGAGCAGCTAGCGGCCAAGGAAGCCGAACTCGGACTTGATCGTCCACTCGTGGCCCAGTTTCTCGACTGGGCCGGATGGGCCCTGCGTGGTGACTTCGGCTTCTCCTGGTTCACCAACGAGCCGGTCGCGAACGCGATCGCCAATAGGCTGCCGGTGACCCTTTCCATGGTCGTCACCGCGGTGATTCTCACTGCGCTGATCAGCGTGCTGCTCGGGGTGGCGGCTGCGGTGAAGGGCGGCTGGATCGACCGGGTCATCCAGGTCATCAGCGTCGTCGGCTTCGCCCTCCCCAACTACTGGGTGGCCCTCGTATCCGTCGCGACGCTGTCGGTCGCGCTGGGCCTGCTGCCCGCGACGGGGTACGTGCGCTTCTCCGATTCACCGGTCGGCTGGGCGATGGCCCTGATCCTGCCGGTCGGGTCTCTTGTGCTCGGCGGCATCGCCAGCGCCGCACAGCAGGTGCGCGGCGCGGTCATTGACGTGCTGCGCCAGGACTTCGTCCGCACCCTGCGGGCGCGAGGACTGAGTCGCAACACGGTGCTGTTTCGCCACACGCTGCGCAACGCGGCAACCCCCGCACTCATGGTGCTCTCGCTCCAGTTCATCGCCCTGCTCGGCGGCGCAGTCGTCATCGAGCGTGTGTTCGCCATTCCTGGCCTCGGACAATTGACCGTCGATGCCGCCTTGCGCGGCGACATCCCTGTCCTCATGGGGATCGTCGTGAGCCTCGTGATCATGGTGGTCGTCGTCAACCTGGTGATCGACATCACCTCGGGCTGGGTCAACCCGAAGGTGCGTGTCCAATGACGCAACTGACCACCCCTGAGGTAAAGCCCGTGCCGGTCTCGCCGCGTCAACGCGGCGCCCTCGTGCGCAAGGTGCTGAGCAACCCCCTGGGTCTGTTCGGCGTCGTCACCATCGTTGTCGTTCTGGTCATCGCCGTGCTGGCGCCGGTTATCGCGCCCAACGATCCGAACTTCCTCCGGCTCGACATGGTCAACGCCTCCCCAGGCGGCGATTTCCTGCTGGGCGGCGACGGCGCCGGCCGCGACATCCTGAGCCGGTTGATCCACGGGGCCCGGAACACGCTCGCGGGTGCTGCGATCGCGGTGTCCGTCGCGATGGCTCTCGGTGTGACCAGCGGTCTCATCGGCGGCTACTTCGGACGAAAGCTCGATGCCACGTTCAGCTGGATTGCTGAGATCCTCATGGCGCTGCCGGCCATGATCGTTCTGCTGGCGATCTTCCAGGCCGTCGGGTCGAACATTCTGCTGGCCATGGCCGCGTTCGGGGTCATGATGGCTCCTGGCTTCTACCGCCTGGTCCGCGGGCAGGTCATGGGCGTTAAGAACGAGTTGTATGTGGACGCCGCGAGAGTGTCCGGCTTGACCGACTGGCGGATCCTCGGGCGGCACGTGCTGCTCGTCGTGCGAGCTCCAGTGATCATCCAGGCCTCCATCGTCTCCGGTATCGGCATCATCATGCAGTCCGGCCTCGAGTTCCTCGGGCTGGGCAACCCTGCCATCCCAACCTGGGGCGGCATCCTGCAGAACGCATTCCAGAACATCTTTACCGCCCCCCTGGCCATCATCTGGCCCGGCCTGACCATCGGCATCACCGTCGCGGCCTTCGTGCTGCTCGGTAACGCTGTCCGCGACGCCATCCAACGCACGAGCAGTCAGAAGTCGGTCAGGCGCCCCGCTGCCGGTAACCTCGCGGCGGAGAGGGATGAGACCCACGCCCGCCACTCTGCGACGCTGACCGATGCCGGCAACGTCTTGGAGATCCGCGGCCTTACAGTCGGCTACCCCGCCGATCCCGGCGACGGCGACGGCTGGACGCGTGTGGTCAAGAGCATCGACCTCGACGTCCGTCGCGGAGAGATCCTGGGTCTCGTCGGAGAATCGGGGTCTGGCAAGACGCAGACGGCATTCTCGGTCCTCGGTCTACTCCCGGCCGGTGGGGCGCTCCTGGACGACAGCAGCATCGTCTTCGAAGGCCGCCAACTCGTGGGCCTCGCCGAGCCGGAGTACGAGAAGCTCCGAGGGCGGGAGATCGCCTATGTACCGCAGGAACCCATGAGCAATCTCGACCCCTGCTTCCGCGTCGGCTACCAGCTGGTCCAGCCACTGCGGAAACTGGGAATGACAAAGGCCGAGGCGGAGAAGGAGGCATTGGAGTTGCTCGGCCGGGTGGGGATTCCCGATCCTCGTCGGACCTTCAACGCCTACCCGCACGAGATCTCCGGCGGCATGGCGCAGCGTGTGCTGATCGCCGGAGCCATCTCCGCCCGACCGAAGCTCCTCATCGCCGACGAGCCCACCACCGCCCTCGACGTCACCGTGCAGGCCGAGGTGCTCGACCTGCTGCGCGACCTCCAGGCCGAGATCGGCATGTCGGTGCTCATGGTCACGCACAACTTCGGAGTCGTCGCCGACCTATGCCACCGGGTCGCCGTTATGCAACTGGGGGAGATTGTCGAGGTCGACGACGTTGAGACGATCTTCGCCTCGCCCCAGCACCCATACACCCGGATGCTGCTCGATTCCACGCTCGAGGGCAGCGACGTCCGGACCTACCAGTCACCCAGGAGCACGCGATGACCACCCCGGAATCCGAGCGGTTGCTCGACGTCAAGGATCTCGTCGTCGAGTTCAGGGCCCGCAAGTGGCGTGCTGAGCCCTTCCGGGCGCTCCATGGGGTGTCTCTCGATGTCCGCCCGGGCGAGACCCTTGGACTGGTCGGCGAGTCCGGCTCTGGCAAGACGACGATCGGCCGAGCCGTCCTTGGCCTGGTCCCAGTCGCGTCAGGGAGCATCACGTTCGACGGGGAGGACCTCGTCGGTATGTCGAAGCCTCGCCGCCGCGAACTGAGCCACGACCTGCAGGCTGTGTTCCAGGATCCGTACAGCTCGCTCAACCCTGCGATGACGATCGAGGAGATCCTCTCCGAGCCCTTGGTCGCCGGAGCGGGCCAGGATAAGGGCACCGCGCGAGCCCGCGTGAACGAGTTGCTCGACCAGGTCGGGCTCCCATCCAACGCTGGATCCCGGCTGCCTCGCGAGTTCTCGGGCGGCCAACGGCAGCGCGTCGCGATCGCGCGTGCGCTGGCGCTGTCACCGAAGCTCATCGTCTGCGATGAGCCCGTGTCCGCACTGGACCTCTCCACACAGGCGCGAGTGCTGGACCTCTTCGTCGAGATTCAGGAGCGCACCGGAGTGGCCTACTTGTTCGTATCCCATGATCTGGCTGTGGTTCGGGCGGTGAGCCACCGGGTTGCCGTGCTCTATCGCGGCAACATCGTCGAGATGGGTGAGGCTGACGCGGTCACCGCTAGGCCCGAGCACGCATACACCAGGAAGCTGTTCATGGCTGCGCCGGTGCCTGACCCGGCGGCGCAACGCGAACGACGGCGCGAGCGGCATGCCCTCGCGGCCGCGCAGGAGGGTGCAGCATGAGACGCGCCGTCATGGTGATGTTCGATTCGCTCAATCGGCGCATGCTTCCTGCGTTCGGCGGCGATGAGGCCGTCACGCCCCATTTCGACCGGCTGGCAGGAAAGGCGGTCGCCTTCGACAACTGCTATGGCGGCAGCATGCCTTGCATGCCGGCTCGGCGCGAGATGCATACCGGTCGATACAACTTCCTCCACCGCTCCTGGGGTCCGTTGGAGCCGTTCGACGACTCGGTTCCCGAGATGCTGGTCCGCGCAGGTGTCTACACCCACCTGGTAACCGACCACCAGCACTACTGGGAGGACGGCGGCGCGACGTACCACAACCGCTACTCCACGTACGAGCTAATCCGAGGCCAGGAGGGCGACCGCTGGAAGGGCCACGTCGAGCCCCCGCCCCGGGGCGACACTCTGAACGGCGAGAACTTCATGACAGTTCAGGACCGGGTGAACCGTCTGTACATGGAGGATGAAGCCGACCACACGCAGACCCGCACCGTCGACGCCGGCTTGCACTTCATCGACACGAACCACTCTGCTGACAAGTGGTTCCTGCAGATCGAGTGTTTCGATCCTCACGAGCCCTTCTTCACCTACAACACCTACCGCGAGCTCTACGGCGCGGCAGCACCGGACGGGCCGGAGTTCGACTGGCCCTCTTACCGGCGGGTGATCGAAGACGATCGGGGCATAGCACGAGCCCGCCAGAACTACCTCGCACTCCTCAGCCAGTGCGACAGCTCGCTCGGCCGGGTGCTGGACGCGTTTGACAGATACGGACTCTGGGAGGACACACTCCTCATCGTCTGCACAGATCACGGGTTCTTCCTGGGTGAACGCGGGTGGTGGGGAAAGAGTGTGCTGCCGTGGTATGACGAGACGATTCACACGCCCCTGTTCGTCTGGGATCCGCGCGAGCCGAGGGAGGGGGAGCATCGTGATGGACTGGTTCAGACCATCGACTTCGGACCGACGCTGCTCGACTACTTCGATGTACCCGCCACACCGGACATGCAGGGCAGCCCCCTCGTCGAGCTGATTCGCGATCCCTCCGCCACTGGAAGGTCGGGAGCCCTCTTCGGCAGTCATGGCGGTCACGTCAGCGTCACAGACGGACGCTTCGTGTACATGAGGTCCTGCGACCGGCCGGACAACACGCCCCTCGTTGAGTACACGGTCATGCCCACACACATGCGGGCCAGGTTCGCCCCCGAGGAGCTCCAGGGAGCGGAGCTGGCGCCGCCATTCGGCTTCACGAAAGGGGTTCCGCTCCTCCGCGTCCCAGGCCACGCCATGGGGTCGCCCGCGCGCTACGGCACGCAGCTGTTCGACCTGAAGACCGACCCGCACCAGAGTTCCCCGCTGGTCGACGACGAACTCGAGCTGCGAATGGCGGGACTCCTCGTCGGGTCGATGCGGGACAACGAGGCGCCGGCGGATCAGTTCGAGCGGTTGGGTCTTCCTGCAGAGGGTCCGGTCGGGCGGGAGCACCTGCGCGCCGAGCGGGACCACGCGGTCGCGACAAGCTCCATGACGCACGCGGCGCGTCGGGGCGACTTCGGCGCCGAGTCGCCGATCAACGCCCTGCCGCTGGCAGAGGTTCTGGCCGATGGGGACCTGAGAGCGGCCCTCGGTGAGACCGTGGCGACGCAACTATCCGGGGTGGCGCGCATGGCCGCGGAGGCGACCATACTCGATGCCCTCGCCTGGCTGCCCCAGCTGGGACTGGATGAGGCCAGGATCATCGATTCCGCCTTGGGTCAGGTCATTGCGGTGCGAGGTCAGCGTTAGGCTGCAGTGGTGAGGGGGTGGGGAGGTCGATGAAGCTGCAAATGATCCTGCTGGCTCTGTTGGCGCGCCGGCCGCAGAGCGGCTACGAGCTGTGGCAGTGGCTGTCGATCGAGGGTCGGTACTTTCGTACGAACAGCGACCGGTCTCAGATCTATCGAACACTCGCCGCTCTTTCCGACGAAGGCCTCGTGGATTTCACCGTCGAGCCCAGCGACCAAGGGCCGGATGCGAAAATCTATCGGTTGTCCGAGGCGGGTGTGCGGCGGGTCAACGAGTGGATCGATTCACCCTACAAGCCGCCGGAGGTGTTCACGCACCCAGAGTTCCGGACTCGCTTTCTCCTGGGCGGAGCCATCCGGCCTGACTCGCTTCTGCGACTGATCGATGTCGAGATTTCCACGCGCGAAGAACTCCGGCGTAGATTCCGAAACCGTGATCAGCGGATCCGGGTCTCCGACGACAGCCTGGTGCCTGACGTCGCGCTTGCCCAGGCCCTTACCGATGACATCCACAGGTATGGGTCGGAAGAGGTGGATGGCTGGATCGAGTGGCTGAAGGGCCAGCGTGAGAAGATCGTGCGGCGCCTGGCATCGCCCCCGAGGCGTACCACCGGGTAGCGGCGGGTCAGGCCACGACGGCGGCGCCCAGGGTCTCGCCCCACCGTCGGGCGCGGTCCAGCTCACCGTCGCGCAGCGGGCCGTACTTGCCCGTCACGAAGAACCCCTCCGGCTTCACGACCGGCCGGTACCCCTTCGCCTCGAGTTCCTTCGCGATTGTCGGCGCCCCCTTGCCGAAGGGGCCGCGGACCTCGGTGTCGAAGGCAGCGAACGGCGTCGTGGCGGGCGGGAGGGAGTCCATCCACTCCCGGATCGACGGGTTGCTGAGGTCCGGCGGCGGCGAGCCCGGCTCCGGGTGCTCGCGGATCTCGGTGCGAGTGCGCTCCGAGGACAGGTGGAACGCGAACACGGGCCCGCCCGCGACGATCAGGTCCGCGTCGGCCACCACGTCCGGCGTGGCGTCCTTCGTCGACATCGCGACGGCGCCCTCGCCCAGCCCGTCGGCCACCGCGCGCGCAATCTGAGCGGTGTTTCCCCACAGTGACTCGTACACGACAACGGCCTTCATCGCCCGTTCCTTTCGATCGTGCTCAGCGTACGCCGCGGCGGGTAGACGGGTGCGGGAATGGGGCCGGGGGCTGCCGAACGTGAAGGGAGGGTTCAGGGCGTGTCGACCGGCATCCCGACGACGTAGGCGGCTTGGGCGATGTGCTGCGCGGCGTCGTCGATGATGCTGACCAGCCGCACGCCGCGCGTGACGGGCGGATCCCAGTGACGGTCGACGACGTCGTCGAGGTCAGCCTCGCTGAGGGTGTCGAGGTAGGCGAGCAGGGCGTCGGTGCAGGCGGCGACGTAGTCGATGAGGACGGCGGCGTCGTCGACGGCGATCGCGCGCGCCTCCTCGGGCGAGTGGCCATAGCCGACCGGGTCGCCGGAGGCGCCGAGTCCGCTGCGGTCGCGGAACCCCTGCGCGCGCCAGACCTCGTCGTCGCCGGTCAGGTGGGCGAGCTGCACGTCGAGCTCCCGGCCGGTGTGCCAGAGGAGCCACGCGATGGAGTTGTCGTGGCCGGCGGGGTGGCGGTTGAGGTTCGCCGGGGTGATGCGGTCGGCGATGGACCGCAGGGAGTCGATCGGGCGGGTGGCGGCGTCGCGGAGGATGTCGAGTGCGTCCATGGCACCAGTCTGGACCCCTGGTGCGCATCGAAACGCTTCGCTTATGATGTGATTCCACACAGCGGTGATCCTGCCCGGCGACCGACGCCGCCACGCCGCTGACCGAGACCCTCCGAGGACACCGCATGCCACAGGAACTCTGGCGCCTCTACCGCCGCGCGATGCACCGCGTCGTCAACGGCCTGGCACAGCAGTCCGTCGACATCGTCGACACCGACCGCACCGTCGCCCCCCGCCTCGTCGAGCTCTGCCGGCGCGCGGCGGGCGAGGGCGTGGTGCTGCTGCGCAACGTCGACGGCGTGCTCCCGCTCCCCGCGCACGCGCCGGTCGCGGTGTTCGGGCGCGTGCAGTGCGACTGGTTCGCCGTCGGCTACGGCTCCGGCGGGGACGTCGAGGCGCCCTACGAGGTGTCGCTGCTGGAGGCATTGCGCGAGGCCGGTGTCGCGGTGGTGGGCGAACTGGCCGCCGCCTACGAGACGTGGTCCGCGGCGAACCCGCCGGACGAGGGCTACTGGGGCAACTGGCCGCGACACTTCGACGAGATGCCCCTCGACGCCGGGCTGGTGTCGCGGGCCGCGCGCGAGGCCGGTGTCGCGGTGGTGGTCATCGGCCGGGCCGCCGGCGAGGACCGCGAAAGCGTGCTCGAACCCGGCTCCTACTACCTGACCGACGCGGAGCGGGCCATGCTCGACGCGGTGGTCGCGCGTTTCGAGCGCGTCGTCGTGGTGGTCAACACGGGCAACGTCATGGACCTGTCATGGGCCGACGACTACGGCGACCGCCTGACCGGCCTCATCCTGGCCTGGCAGGGCGGGATGGAGGGCAGCCGGGGGCTGGTGGACGTGTTGACCGGGGCGGTGTCGCCGTCGGGTCGGCTCACCGACACCATCGCGCGCCGCTACGAGGACTACCCGTCGGCGCCGAACTTCGGCCACCGCCACTTCAACAACTACGCCGAGGACGTCTTCGTCGGCTACAGGTACTTCGAGACGTTCGCGCCCGAGGCGGTGCAGTTCCCGTTCGGGTTCGGCCTCGGATATGCGACGTTCGAGCTGGGAGCGGCGGAGTTCTGGGGTGGGGGTGACGGTGACGGCGAAATCGCGGTCTCCGTCGAGGTGCGCAACGTCGGCGAGCGGGCCGGGCGCGAGGTGGTCCAGCTGTATGTGGCCGCACCGGACGGCGCGCTGGGCAAGCCGTCGCGCGCGCTCGTCGGCTATGCGAAGACGGCTGAGCTGGCGCCGGGGGAGTCTGAGCAGGTGTCGCTGACCGTGCCGCGGGCGGCGCTGGCGAGCTACGACGACGGCGGCGCCACCGGCCACCACTCCGCCTGGGTGCTCGAGCCGGGGACCTACACCTTCTATATGGGCGCGGACGTGCGGACCGCTGAACGGGTGGGCGCGGTCGAGGTGCCGGAGCTGGTCGTCGTCGAGCAGCTGGCCGAGGCGTGCGCCGTCGACCCCGAGGCGCCGTTCCGGCGCATGACGGTGCGGCGAGACGGCGCTGCGGCCCGAGTCGGGTGGGAGGACGTGCCCACCCGGACCGTCGACCTGCGGCGCCGGATCCTCGACGCCCTGCCCGCCGAGATCCCGGTGACGGGGTACCGCGGGGTCCAGTTCGACGACGTCGCGGCGGGGCGGCGATCCATGGACGAGTTCGTCGCGCAGCTGAGCGACGTGGAACTCGAGGCCCTCACCCGCGGACACGGCCGGATGAACAGCCCGCTGGGCTCCGTCGGCAACGCAGGCGTGTTCGGCGGGATCCTGGAGTCGCTGCGGGCGAAGGGCGTGCCCCCGGTGACGTGCACGGACGGGCCGTCCGGCATCCGGCTGAGCGCGTACGCGTCGCTGCTGCCTTGCGGGACGGCGCTGGCGTCGACGTGGGACCCGGCGCTGGTCCGCGATCTGGCCGCCGAGCACGCGCTCGAGATGGTCCGCAAGGGGTCCGACGTCCTGCTCTCGCCCGGCATGAACATCCACCGCGACCCGCTGTGCGGGCGCAACTTCGAGTACTTCTCGGAGGACCCGCTGGTGACCGGGCGGATGGGCGCCGCCGTCGTGGCGGGGGTGCAGTCGCGGGGTGTCGCGGCGTGCCCGAAGCACTTCGCCGCTAACAACCAGGAGACCAACCGGAGCAAGAACGACTCGCGGGTCTCCGAGCGGGCGCTGCGCGAGATCTATCTCAAGGGGTTCGAGATCGTCGTCAAGGAGGCGCGGCCCCAGACGATCATGACGTCGTACAACAAGATCAACGGCGTGTGGGCGCACTACAACTACGAGCTCGTCACGACCATCCTGCGCGACCAGTGGGGCTACGACGGCATGGTGATGACCGACTGGTGGATGCAGCACTCCCGCGACCCGCACTTCCCGGACGTCTGGGACTCGGCGTACCGGGTGCGAGCGGGTGTGGACGTGCTGATGCCCGGCTCCACCGTCGATGGGCTGCGGCGCGGGGTGGACCGCTCGCTGCTGCGGTCGCTGGAGAAGGGGGACGGGGTGCGTCGCGGTGAGCTGCAGGCGGTCGCGGGGCGGGTGCTGCGGTTCGTGGCGGTGTCGCGGCCGGGGCGCTCCGGGCGCGGGGAGGGCGTTGAGCCTGACTCGCGGTCTGCGGGGATCGGTTGAGCCTGACTCGCGGCCTGTGGGGATCGGTTGAGCCTGCGACTGGTGTCGTCGCGGTGAAGGCGGTTCTTGAGGCTCGTTGAGGGGGTTGAGCCTGCGCCGATTCTCGACGCGGGGAAGGCGGTGTGCGGTGACTTGAGCCTGCGTCCAGTCTCGACGGCCAATTCGGGCCGACTCCGCCGATCTTCGTGGTTGACCCTGGCCGCAGGCTCGTCCATCCCCGACGAGCCGCGTGTCAGGCTCAACCACGGTCCGCAAGCGGCGTGTCGGGCTCAACCCGTAGTTCGGCAGGCGCAGCTACTCGCCGGCCGACGCTGGAGGGTCGCCCGCGACGGGGCGGGGCAGGGGATCGACGGCGGGGCCACTCGCAGCGGTCGCGGGGCTACCTCCAGCTGACGCGGCGCCGCGGGGGAGCGGGTCCACCGCCTCGACGGCGTCCGCGACCCGCAGATCACGGTCGCGACCCCGTTCGCGGAGCCCCGCCACCACCCCGGCGCGGTCGGCGTCCGTCCGGTTCCGCGACAGCTTGAACCGCCCCACCACCTCGGTGATCTCGAGCTCCACCCCGACGATGCCCTGGAGCATCGCCGCCATGAAGTCCGACGGCGCCTCGGCGCCCGACCACGGTCCGCGCTCGGCGTCCGCGGCGCCGGGGGTGTCGGCCAGGCGTGCCGCGTCGACCGACCGCGCCTGAGCCATCACCTCGCCGCGCAGGCGCCGGGTGTCGCGATGCACGGTCAGCCAGCCGGCGATCTGGACCTGCTCGTAGTCCCACGTGCCGACGGCGCGGCCCTCGGCACGCCCCCTCGCCGCGCCACCGTGCTCGGCAGGCTGGATGCTCGGGTACCAGCGCGGGCTCACGTAGGTGTGCGAACCCTGGATGAGCACGCGGCACGGCACGCGCTCGTCGTCGGCCAGGTCGAACTGCGGGTTGTTGACTGAGGCGTGTGCGATGAGCCGTTCGCCCTCCCACACAGTGGGCAGTAGCGTCGCCGACGGCGCCCCGTCGCCCCCCGTGATCCACAGTGCGGCGCCCACCTCGCTGAGGAGCGCGCGACAGCGTTCGACATCGTCCACCCGCTGGCTGGCGGGGATGTACACGGTGCTGGCTGGGATGTCGGGCTCCATGGTCGGCCATCGTAACCGGGCCGCACGCCCTGCCGCGGAGGCCCTCACCGAGGGCTCAGGCCAGCGGCCAGACGATCAGCGTCTTCCACGTCGCCGGGTCGGGCTCGGCCCCGGGATCGCTCACATACTGCTCCCACATGCCCTCGGCCAGGGTCAGCCCCTCGAGCTTGACCCACGTCATCAGCTCGCCGTAGGTGCGCTCCAGGTCGTCGTACGGACCCACGTGCGTGCCGACGACCGCCTCCCCGCCCGGAAGCTCGAACGGCTGGACGTCACCGGCCTCGACCGCCGCCGACACCGGGAATCCGATCGACACGTCCACCGTCTCTCCCGGCATCGAGTGGTAGTAGCCGAACGGCGGCCCGGTGACCGTGGCGCCCTGCTCGGCGGCGGCCCGCATCACCTCAGTGAAGCCTGTGTCGAACGCGGTTGTGAGCTCGCCCATCGGCACGTTCCGGCGGACCGCCGCCGCCTGCTGCGCATCGAGGGTACTCAAGCGGAACTCGGTCATCGCTCCTCCTCGACCCCGTCCGGGGCCCTTGAGTGCCAGTATGCGCCTGGTCGAGGTCAGCGCAGGGCGGTGAGCTCGGCGTCGAGTGCGGCCAGCGCCTCGTCCGACATCGCGCCCGGCTGGTAGCTGACGGCCTGGCGGATCGACACGACGCCGGCGAACGCGTCGGCTCCGACGGCGGCGGCCAGCTCCGGGGCGTGCCGGCGCACGACGTCGGCCGCGCGCTCGTCGGCCATCAGCCGGCCGAGCGGCATGTCGACGCCCAGCCGGCGACGGTTCACCAGCGTCTGGTACGTCTCGGCCTCGCCGTCGACGGAGAAGTCGCCGAACACGGTCTGGAGGAACCGCACCGAATCGGCCAGCCACGGGCGCACCGACGCTTCGGCCATCTCGGCGCGGCCGTTCGCCGTCGCGTTGGTGGACAGGCTGAGGCCGTGCGGGCCCAGGAGATAGATGTGCGACTCGAACGGCACCTCGTGTTCGGCCAGCGCGGCGAGGAAGGCGATGGAGTTGCGGATCGGGACGACCGTGTCGTCGCTGGTGCTGAACAGGAACGTCGGCGGCGTGGCGGCGCTCACGTGGCTGGGCACGTCTATGAGTTCCTTGCCCACCGGCGGCCCGAACTCCTCGAGGGTGACCGGATATCCGGCCACCAGCGCGTCGGGCTTGTCCTCGGCGGCGGTCGCGAGGCTCGAGGCGAGGTGCCCGCCGGCGGAGAACCCGACGGCCGCGACCTTCGTCGGGTCGATGTGCAGGTCGGCGGCGTTCGCCCGGATCCAGGCGAGGGCGGCCTTGGCGTCGTCGAACGACTTCTCGAAGGGGGACTCGGCGCCCACCGCGTAGCGCAGCACGAACGCGTTGAACCCGGCGGCGAGGTAGGCGAGCGCGACCGGCTCCGCCTCACGGTCCGAGGTCATGAAATAGCCGCCCCCGGGGAGGACGAGGACGGCGGGGCGGGTGGCGGCGGTGGCGAGCTCGGCGCTGGGCTCCTGGACGTAGCAGGTGAGGGGGGCGTCGTGACCGACGGTCTGGGTGAAGAGCTTCATGCCCCCATTCTTGCCCAGCCCCTGATCAGCGCGCCGCCCGCCCCACGCCGCGCCCACCAGCACGACACGCCGTCGAACTGGCTCCTCGGGCGCGCAGGAGGCGCCGAGGTCGGTCGGACCCTGTCATTCGTGTCGATCCCGGCCTACGCTCACCCCATGCAGCACCCTCCCGCGCTCACCGACTGGCTGCTCGACACCGACCCGGCCCTGCGCTGGCAGGTGCAGCGCGACCTCCTCGACGCGCCGGAGCACGTCTGGCAGCAGACCCGCGCCGAGATGGCCACGACGGGGATGGCCGCGCGGCTCCTCGCGCTCCAGGACGACGACGGGCAGTGGGCCGGCGGCGCCTACTTCCCCGGCCGGGCAGACCCGCGGGCGCTGAACCGTCCCGACGACGACCAGGGCCAGCCGTACACCGCGACCACCTGGACCCTCAACACCTTGCGCGAGTGGGGACTCGACCCCGCCCCGCTGACCGGCACCGCCGCCAGGCTGGCCGCCTCCAGCCGGTGGGAGTACGACGACCTGCCCTACTGGGGCGGCGAGGTCGACTGCTGCATCAACGCGTTCACCCTCGCCAACGGGGCGTGGCTCGGCGCGGACGTCGGCCGCCTCGTCGACTGGTTCCCTGAGCACCAACTCGACGATGGTGGCTGGAACTGCGAGTGGGTGGAGGGCTCGACGCGGTCGTCGTTCCACTCGACGCTCAACTCGATCAAGGGCATCCTCTGGTACGAGCAGTGGACCGGCGGCCACGACGCCCTGCGCGCCAGTCGGCAGCGCGCCCAGGAGTATCTGCTCGAGCGTCGCCTTCTCTACCGGGCGAGCACGGGCGAACGCGTGGGGGAGTGGGTGGAGTACCTGGCCTACCCGCTGCGCTGGGTGTACACCGCGCTCCACGTGCTGGAGCATCTGCGCGAGGCGTCGTTGTATGACGGTGTGGCCCCGGATCCGCGGGCGGCGGACGCCGTCGAGATCGTGCGCGCTGCGCGGCAGCCGGACGGGCGCTGGCTGCAGGGCCGGCGCTACCGCGGGCAGGTGTGGTTCGACGTCGACGTGCCGGTCGGCGACCCGTCGCCGTGGCTCACGTTCCTCGCGACCCGCGTGCTCGACTGGTGGGACGAGGGCCGCGCAGCCTGAGCCGGGCGCCCGCCGTCGGCACTACTTCGGCTGGACGAGCACCCCGTTGGGCTTCTTCTGCACGACGTAGTCGGGGTGCGCGGCGAAGAGATCCTTGAGCTTCGCGAAGCCCCAGGTGCGGGAGTCGAAGTCCGACGCCAGGCGGGAGAGGTTGCTGCCGACGGCGCCGAGGTTGGCCCAGTTGTCGTCGCCGGCGGCCGCATCGACGGCCTCGGCGAGCAGCTTGTCCAGGAAGGCGTCGCTGACGAGCGTGCGCTGCTCCACCGTCGCGGGCTTCGTCGTCGCGGCCGCGGTGAGGTTCTCGACGTAGATGAAGGTGTCGCACGCGGCGACGAACGGCTTGGGCGTCTTGCGCTCGCCGAATCCGTAGACGACCTTGCCGTCCTCGCGGATGCGGGCGGCGAGGCGGGTGAAGTCGCTGTCGCTGGAGACGAGGCAGAAGCCGTCGAGGTTGCCGGCGTGTAGCAGGTCCATGGCGTCGATGATGAGCGAGCTGTCCGTCGCGTTCTTGCCGCTGGTGTAGCTGAACTGCTGGATCGGCTGGATGGAGTGCTGCAGCAGTTCGGTCTTCCACGAAGTCAGCTGCGTCGAGGTCCAGTCGCCGTAGGCGCGCCGCACCGAGGCGCGGCCGTACTTGGCGACCTCGACCAGCAGCTGATCGATGTGCTGCGCGCGGGCGTTGTCGGCGTCGATGAGCACGGCGAGGCGTGCCTCGCGTGGTGTCTGAGTGGTCATGGGTCCCCTGTCGTCGACACGAACCTACCGCCAAATCGCACATCGACCCGCGTCAGGGGGTCGGGGGTGGAGTTCGACGGCGTGTCGTGCAGATTGGGCGGGGGAGGGTCAGGCCGGGGGCGACGACGGCGCGGGTCAGCGGAGCGGTGAGGGGCGACGACGGCGCGGGTCAGGCGGGGGGCGGCGGGGCGGTCGTACCGCGGACGATGAGCTCGGTCGGGACGACGACGCGGTCGTGTCGCGCGGCGCTCACCCCGCGTGAGCGGATCTGCGCCAGGACCAGCTTCACCAGCTCCTGCCCGATCCGCTGAAAATCGTGCCGCACCGTCGTCAAGGGTGGATACGAGTACTCACTCAGCGCGATGGCGTCGAACCCGACGACGGACACGTCGCCCGGCACACCGCGCCCGGCCTCGTGCAGAGCCCGGATCAGGCCGAACGCCATCTCGTCGTTGGCCGCGAACACCGCCGTCACATCCGGATCCTCGGCGATCCGCTTGCCGATCTCGTAGCCCGAGCGCGGCGTCCAGTCCCCGATCCACACCTCGGGGGCGCGCACGCCGGCCGCCTCCAGCGCCCGCTGCCACGCGCCCCTGCGCATCAGTGCCGGTTCGGAGTCCGTGGGGCCCGCGAGGTGGTGCACCGTCCGGTGCCCGAGCTTCAACAGGTGGCGGGTGGCGTCGCGGCTGCCCTGCAGCTGGTCCCCCATCACCGCGGGATAGTGGCCCACCAGCCGCGAATCCGACACCGCCACCGGCATGCCCGCCGGCAGCGTCAGGGTCTCGGGCGTGGCCTCCTCGGCGCGGATGATCACCAGCCCGTCGATGGCCTGGTTGGAGATCCGGTGCGCGGCAGACTCCCAGTCGGCGGCGTCGGCCGTCTCGGACTCGATGCTGAGCAGGGTCACGGTGTAGCCCTCGTCGTCGGCCGCCTTGACGACGCCGCCGGTGGTCAGCACCTCGCCGGTGCGCTCGTACCGGTGCGCGAGCAGGCCGATGGTCCCGAACGAGCCGTTGCGCAGGGCGCGCGCCGCGCGGTTGGGCGAGTAGCCGAGCTGCGCCATGGCGGCCAGGACGCGCGCTTTGGTCTCGGGCCGCACCGCCTCCGCCCCCGTCGACACCCGCGACACCGTCTGCGCGGACACGCCCGCCAACCGTGCCACGTCCTCGATGGACGGGCCGGTCTTTCGTCGTCCTCGACCCGAGACGGTGCCCATGGCGGTACTGTAGCCCCTCGTTGATGTTGACGTCATCACGGGGACAAACCAGGCCGCTCCCCGCCCGATGAACTGTTACCGGACCGTTATGCGGGCTGCTGGTCAACTCGCCGGCAGCCGTGCTACGTTTACGTAAACATCAACCAGGATGTGGGGCGAGGACGCCCCTCCGGGGAGCGCCGACCCATCGCCTCGGCGCAGGCCACACGAGACTAAGGAAGTACTCATGACGACGTGGAAGAAGATCGCCGCCCTCGCAGTGGTGGTGCCGCTCGCGCTCACCGCATGCGGCGGTGACAACGGCTCCAACGGATCCGACGGCGGCGACACCGGCGACGGCAAGCTGACGGTCTGGGCCTGGGATCCGGCCTTCAACATCTACGCCATCAACGAGGCGGCGAAGATCTACCAGCAGGACAACCCCGACGTCGAGGTCGAGGTCATCGAGACCCCCTGGGACGACCTGCAGACCAAGCTGACCACGCTGGCGCAGTCGCAGGAGTTCGGTGAACTCCCCGACATCTTCCTCATGCAGAACAACGCGTTCCAGAAGAACGTCATCAACTACCCGGACCTCTTCAGCGACTTCTCGGACTCCGACGTCGACTTCGGCGAGTTCCCCGAGGGTGTCGTCGCCTACTCGACGGTCGACGACGTCAACTACGGACTTCCGTTCGACAACGGCACCGCCATCAGCGCCCTGCGCACGGATGTCCTCGAGGAGGCCGGCTACACCGTCGACGACTTCACCGACATCACCTGGAGTGAATTCATCGAGAAGGGCGAGGACGTCCTCGCCAAGACGGGCAAGCCGCTCGCCTCGGGTATGGCGGGATCGGCGGATCTCATCATGATGATGCTGCAGTCGGCCGGCGCGAGCCTGTTCGACGACGAGGGCAACCCGACCATCGTCGGCAACGAGGCGCTGATCAAGTCGATCGAGACCTATCAGCAGCTCGTGGAGTCGGGCGTCTTCGTCGAGGTCAACTCGTGGGACGAGTTCATCGGCACGTTCGTGAACTCCAACGTCGCGGGCGTCATGCAGGGCGTGTGGATCATGGGCTCCATCCAGTCCGCCGAGGACCAGGCCGGCAAGTGGGGCATCACGAACCTGCCCAAGCTCGACGACGTCGACGGCGCCACCCACTACTCCGCCAACGGCGGGTCGTCGTGGGCCATCAGCTCCAACGCCGACAAGGACCTGGCCGCAGACTTCCTCGCCAGCACCTTCGCCGGGTCGACCGACTTCTACGACACGATCCTCCCGTCGTCGGGCGCCCTGGCCAACTGGCTGCCCGCCGGTGAGAGCGACGTCTACGGCGAGCCGCAGGACTTCTTCGGAGGCGAGCCGGTCTTCAGCCAGGTGCTGGAGTACGCCGCCGAGGTGCCGAGCAACAACACCGGCGTCTACTACTACGAGGGCCGCGACGCCGTGAGCGCCGCTGTCACCAAGATCCTGGGCGGAACCGACGTCGAAACTGCGCTGCAGGAGGCGCAGGACAACGTCGAGTTCGCGATGCAGTGATCCCTCGTTAGTTCCCCGTGGTGGGGGCCGGACAACCGGCCCCCACCCGCGCGAGAAGGTGGATTCCTCACATGGCAGAACAACGATTCGCGACGGTCCCCAGGACCGCCCCCGACGCGGCGGACCCGACGCCCGCCTCCCGCCGTCGGCGCTTCGGACTCGAGCAGCGCCGCAACCTGACCGGATGGATCTTCCTCGTCCCGGCAGCCGCCCTCATCCTCTGGATGAACTTCTACCCGATGTTCCAGGCCCTCATCCTGTCGCTGAAGACCGGACGCGGGACCCGCCTGAACTTCGCCGACCCCCTGTGGTTCAACTACGAGCGGCTGTTCAGCGATGAGATCTTCAAACTCACCGTCGGCAACACGTTCATCTATCTGGCGATCCAGGTCCCGATCATGCTCGTCACCGCGCTCGTGTTGGCGAACCTGCTCAACGACAAGAACCTGCGCTTCAAGGGCTTGTGGCGCACCGCCATCTTCCTGCCCGCCGCGGTCTCCCTGGTCAGCTACTCCCTGGTGTTCCGCACGATGTTCGCCAACGACGGCTTCGTCAACGACGTGCTCCTGTGGCTGAACCTCGTCGACTCGCCCATCAACTGGCTGGGCGAGACCGACACCGCCCGCTTCGTCATCATCCTTGGCCTGCTGTGGCGCTGGACCGGCTACAACATGGTGTTCTACCTCGCGGCGCTGCAGAACATCGACTACTCGTCGCTCGAGGCGGCCAAGATCGACGGCGCGGGCTCGTTCGCCACGTTCTGGTACGTGACGATCCCCCAGCTCAAGCCCATGATCCTGCTCACCGCGATCATGTCGACCAACGGCACCATCCAGCTGTTCGACGAGTCGTGGAACCTCACCCAGGGCGGGCCGGCGTACACGTCGATGACCATGTCGCACTACCTGTTCGAGGTGTCCTTCCAGCGAAACCCCAACTTCGGCTACGGCGCCGCATTGTCCTACGTGATCCTGATCATGGTCGCCGTACTGGCCGCGGTCCAGATGAAGATCGGAGACAAGCGTGACTAAGACGCAGGCCCGCAAGCTGCCGGGCTACATCTTCCTGTCGCTGACCGCGCTCGCCTCGGTCTTCCCGCTGTACTTCATGGTGGTGTCGGCCACGAACACCAGCCGGGACGTCCTGAACTCTCGGCTGCTGCCGGGCACCGCGCTGTTCGAGAACTTCTCCAAGCTCGTCGCGCAACAGGACGTCGCCTCCGCCATGTGGTACTCGTCGCTCAACGCGGTCGGCACCACCGTGCTGGCGCTCATCGTGTGTTCCATCGCCGGCTACGGCTTCGAGGTCTTCCACTCCCGCGGCAAGGACCGCCTCATGGCGTTCCTGCTGCTGGCGATGATGATCCCGTTCGCCGCGACCATGATCCCGCTGTTCCAGATGTTCGCGGACTTCGGGCTGGTCAACTCGTCGGTCGCCGTCATCCTGCCGGCCGTCGCGACCCCGTTCCTCGTGCTGCTGTTCCGGCAGTCCGCCCGCAGCTTCCCGCACGAGATCGTCGAGGCCGCCCGCCTCGACGGACTGGGCGAGCTCAGCATCTTCTTCCGCATCTTCCTGCCGACGATGCGGTCGACCCTGGCGGCCGCGGCCGTCATCACCTTCATGACCGCATGGAACAACTTCCTGTGGCCCAAGGTGATCCTCGTCAACAACAGTTACCAGACCATGCCGATGCTCATTTCCAACCTGCGCGCCGGCTACGTCACCGACTACGGAGTACTCATGCTCGCGGTTCTCCTGGCGTCCCTGCCCACGATGGTGCTTTTCCTCGTGCTGCAGCGCGCCTTCGCCGAGGGCATCACAGGAGCCATCAAATGACTTTCGACCGCACCCGCATCGCCGACCCGACCTTCTTCGCCGAGAACCGCCTCCCGGCGCACTCGGACCACCGCTGGTTCGCCGACGCCCACGAGGCGTCGTTCGGCACCAGCAGCTTCGAGCAGTGCCTCAACGGCACCTGGAAGTTCCACCACGCCAAGAACCCGTCGCTGGCGCCGGAGGGCTTCGAAGCCCTCGACTACGACACGGATGCCTGGGACGACATCCGCGTCCCCGGCCACATCCAGCTGCAGGGCTACGACCGGCCCCAGTACGCCAACGTCCAGCACCCCTGGGACGGCTACGAGGACATCTGGCCCGGCCAGATCCCGCAGAAGTACAACCCGGTGGGCAGCTACGTCACCCACTTCACGCTCGACACCCCGCCGGCCGACGGCGAGCGCGTCAGCATCTCCTTCAAGGGGGCCGAGTCGACGATCGCGGTGTGGCTGAACGGCGCCTACGTCGGCTACGGCGGTGACGCGTTCACGCCGTCGGAGTTCGACATCACCGACCATCTGGTCGACGGGGAGAACAAGCTCGCGGCTCAGGTGATCAAGTGGAGCGGCGCCGCGTGGATCGAGGACCAGGACTTCTACCGGTTCTCGGGCATCTTCCGCGACGTCATGCTCTACCGCCGCCCCCGCGTGCACGCCGAGGACCTGCGCACCACCACCGAGGTGGCCGACGACCTGGCATCGGCGACGGTGCGGCTCGCGGTCGCGCTGCAGGGCGAGGGCTCCGTCCGGGCCACGCTCGACGGGGTCGGGGAGCTGACGGCCGGTGACGACGGCGTGCTCAGCGTCGCCGTCGATGAGCCGCGGCTCTGGAGCGCCGAGGACCCGCACCTCTATGACCTGACCCTCGAGGTGCTCGACGCCTCCGGCGCGGTCGTCGAGGTCATCCCGCAGCGCGTGGGCATCCGCCGGTTCGGCATCGAGGACGGCGTGCTGAAGATCAACGGCCGCCGCGTCGTGTTCAACGGGGTCAACCGGCACGAGTTCGGGCTGCAGGGCCGCGTCATGACGCGTGAGCAGACCGAGGCCGACCTCAAGGCCATGAAGGCGCACAACATCAATGCCGTGCGCACCAGCCATTACCCGAACAACTCGTTCCTCTACGAGCTGACCGACGAGTACGGGCTGTACGTCATCGACGAGATGAACCTCGAGGCCCACGGCATGTGGCACGCCGTGGTAGTCGGCCGTGTGCCGCTCGAGGGCGCCGTGCCGGGCAACCTGCCCGAGTGGCGCGACATCCTCCTCGACCGGGCATCCAACATGCTCGAGCGCGACAAGAACCACGCCTCCATCGTCATGTGGTCGTGCGGCAACGAGAGCTTCGGCGGCACCAACCTGCGCGACGTCGCGGATCACTTCCGCTCCCTGGACACGCGCCCGGTGCACTACGAGGGCGTCCACTGGGATCCGCGGTTCCCGGAGACGACCGACGTCGTCAGCACCATGTACACCCCGGCGGCCGACATCGAGGAGTTCCTCGCCTCGAACCGCTCGAAGCCCTACATCCTGTGCGAGTACGCGCACACGATGGGCAACTCGTTCGGCGCCGTCGACAAGTACATCGATCTCGCCTACCGCGAGCCGCTGTTCCAGGGCGCGTTCATCTGGGACTTCTCGGACCAGGCCATCGCGCTGAAGGACCGCCACGGGCGGGAGTACTTCGGCTACGGCGGCGACTGCGGCGAGGCCCCGCACGACGCGGAGTTCAGCGGCAACGGCATCTTCTTCGCCGACCACAGCCCCAGCCCGAAGCTGCAGGAGGTCAAGAAGCTCTACCAGGGGCTGCGGATCGAGATCTCCGGCGACTCGTTCGAAGTCGAGAACCGGTTCCTGTTCACCGACACGTCGGCCTACCGGTGCGTGGTGACGCTGGCCCGCGAGGGTCGCGTCGTGGCGCGGGGCACCGTCGACACCGAGGTGGAGCCGGGCGACACCGGCAACTACCCGCTGCCGGTCGACCTGCCGGACGCGGCCGGCGAGTACACCGTCGAGGTGTCCTTCCAGCTGCGGCGGCCCACCCTGTGGGGCGCGGCCGGGCATGAGGTGGCGTGGGAGCAGGCGGTGTTCACGATCGCGGGCTCGACGGCGCCGCGCTCCCCGGCCCGCGCGCCCGAGCTCATCGACGGCATCCACAACTTCGGTGTCCGGGGCCGGCACTTCACCGCCCTGTTCTCGAAGCTCTACGGCGGGCTCGTGTCCTACCGCTACGGGCTGAGCTCCGACGGCGGCCGCGAACTGCTGGGCGGCATCCCCAAGCCCAACTTCTGGCACGCGCCCACCTCCAACGAGCGTGGCTGGAACATGCCGTTCCGCGACGGGCAGTGGCTGCTGGCCAGCCGCTACTCGGAGGCGGCGGAGGCCGGTCCGTCCGCGCGGGTGGTCGGTGACGCCGTCGAGGTGCGCTACACCTACGAGCTGCCCAGCCAGCCGTCCGGCGAGTGCGACGTGGTGTACCTCGTCGACGGCGACGGCCGCATCGAGGTCACGATGACCGTGCGTCCCGGTGACGGGCTGCCGGACATGCCGGAGTTCGGGCTGCTGCTCACCACGGGCGCCGACTACCAGCACCTGACCTGGTACGGCGAGGGGCCGGAGGAGAGCTACGTCGACCGGCGTGCGGGCGCGCGTCTCGGCGTGTGGTCGGGCGACGTCGCGGAACAGCTGACGCCGTACATCCGGCCGCAGGAGGCTGGCAACCACACGGGAGTCCGGTGGGCGACGGTGACCGACGCCCACGGCGCGGGGCTGCGGTTCGAGTACGTCGACGAGCCCATGGAGTTCTCGGCTCTGCCGTGGACGCCGTGGGAGGTGGAGAACGCGGCGCACCCGGTGGATCTGCCGCCGATCCAGAAGACGGTGCTGCGGCCGGCGCTGATGCGTCGCGGTGTGGGCGGGGATGACTCGTGGGGGTCGATGACCCACCCCGAGTACCGCCTGCCGGAGGGTCAGGAGCTGGTGTTCCGGTTCGCGTTCCAGGGCATCCGCTGACGACTCTCGTTCCCTGAGGAGCTGTGCCGCCGTCCCCGTTCCCTGAGGAGGTGTGCCGCCGCAAGGCGGCGCACCGTCTCGAAGGGTCGTGGCGCTGTTCTTCACCGTTCCCTGAGGAGCTGTGCCGCCGGCAGGCGGCACAGCGTCTCGAAGGGTCGCGGCTCCCGCGGACGCCGTCGCGACTCACGGATCGACGTACAAGCCCCCGCCGATGAACTCCCGCAGGATCGAGTTGAACGGGACCCGATCGGCGGGCAGCGGGTCGAAGAAGCCCAACAGATTGAGCAGCCGGTCCCTCGTATCGACGTGCGGGCTGTCGTCGGGGATGGTCGCCAGGGCCTCTTCGGCGTACGGCCGCAGCACGTTGAGCTCGTACATCATGCTGGAGTTGACCATCACATCCGCGTCCTCCTGGAACACGAAGATGTGCTCGTACTCGCCGCGGCGCACGCTGTCCCACTGACCCAGCGTCGTCTCCGGCGTGATGCCGCGGTAGCGGTGGTCGCGGATGATGCGACGCAGCAGCCGCACCTCCGTCGTCGGCACACGGTTCATCAGGTCGATGTTCAGCCCGCCCAGCGCGCTGACGTAGACCTTGAACACCGCGGTGCGGCTGATGCTGCCCGTCAGCCGCGGATTGAGGGCGTGGATGCCCTCGATGAGCAGGATCTCGTCGGGGCCGACGCTGAGCGGCGTCGTCGCGGGCAGCCGCGACCCCGTGACGAAGTCGAAGTGGGGCGTCCGCACGGTCTCCCCGGCCACCAGCCGGGCGAGGTCACTGGTCAGGAGGGGGAGGTCGAGGGCGTCGGGGCTCTCGAAGTCGTAGCGGCCGTCGTCGTCGCGGGGGGTGTGGGCCCGGTCGACGAAGTAGTCGTCCAGCGACAACGCCACGGGCTTCAGGCCGTTGACCTCGAGCTGCGTCGCGAGGCGGTGCGTCGTCGTGGTCTTTCCCGATGACGACGGGCCGGCGATCGCCAGCACGCGCAGGGCCCGCCGTTCGGCCAGGATGGTGTCGGCGATGTCGGCCAGCCGCTTCTCCTGCAGCGCCTCCGCGATGCCCACCAGCTTGAGGGCGCGCCCGTCGCGGATGTAGGCGTTGACGTCGGCCACCACCTCGACGTCGACCCGGTCCAGCCACGCCTGCGTCTCCGCGTAGGCCGCCGACAGGAGCGTGGGCGGGATCAGGGGGGCGCCGTCGCCCTTGTCGATGTCGCCGAAGTCGACGATGAAGCCGTCGGCGAAGGGGATCACCTCGAAGGGTTCGACCTCGCGCGGGTTCTCCAGGGCGGGGTAGACGACGCGCGCGGTGAGGCCGTCGACGTCGTAGACGTGGTAGCCGCCTTCGCGGCCCAGGAGTGTGATCCTGCTGGCCGGGTCGGCTGCCCACTGCTTGAGCCGGGCGCCGATCTGCTTCACCTCCCGGGTCGACAACGCCGAGCCGACGAGGCCACAGAACACGCCCTCGAGGATCGAATAGGACGTCTTCAGCCGCTCGCCCGGGAACAGGTCGTGGATGGCCTTGATCAGTCCCAGCTTGACCGTCTGCCGGCCTTGTCGGAGGTGGGTTTCGCGCATGGCGTGCCCCTTTCGGCGCTCGCCTCCGACGCTACTCCGCTCTAGGTACCTCGCGCCTGCCTTGCGTGCCGACGCCTGCGCCGTGTCCGGGGCGCCTGCCTTGCGTACCGACGCCTGCGCTATAGCGCGAGCGTCGTGAGTTAGAGCAGGCGTCTCCCCAGCGCCTGTACTAGAGAGCAGGCGTGGCGAAGGAAGGCAGGCGTCGGGACGGGGCGCAGGCCTCCGGACGGGGGGCAGGCGTCGGGACGGGGCGCAGGCGTCCGGACGGGGGGGCAGGCGTCGGGACCGGGGCAGGCGCCAGGGCGTCAGCGGGGGACAGTGAGGAAGGCGGCCAACTCGTCGTCGGGGATGCCGTAGCAGTGCTCCGGCGCCGGGTAGGTGCCGTCGCGGACCTCCGCGGCGAACGTGGCCAGGCCCTCAACGGTGGCGGTGTGCAGGTCGGCGTAGCGCTTGACGAAGCGCGCCGAGCCGCCCGACGACATGCCGAGCAGGTCGTGCAGCACGAGCACCTGACCGTCGACGGCGGGGCCGGCGCCGATGCCGATGACCACCGCCGTCATTGACTCGATGATCGCCTCCGCGACCGCCGCCGGGATCGCCTCGAACACGACGGCGAAGCACCCGGCATCCTGCAGCGCGAGCGCCTCGCCGGCCACGCGACGGGCTGACTCCGCGGTCCGGCCTTGCGCCTTGAAGCCGCCCAGTTCGGCCGCTGACTGCGGCGTCAGGCCCACGTGTCCCATGACCGCGATCCCCGCCGCGATGATCGCCCGCACCCGCGACACCGACCCGGGCCCTCCACCCTCCAGCTTGACGGCGTCGCAGCCCGCCTCGTCGACGAACCGGCGCGCGGTCGCGACGGCCTGCTCGTCGGAGTCCTCGTACGACCCGAACGGCAGGTCCCCCACCAGCAGCGGCGCCTGCAGCCCGCGGCGCACGGCGGCGGTGAGCATGAGCATCTCGTCGACGCTCACCTCGTTGGTGTCGGGGTAGCCGAGCACCGTCATGGCGCCGGAGTCGCCGACGAGGACGATGTCGACGCCGGCCTCCTCAGCCGCCAGCGCGCCCGGGTAGTCGTAGGCCGTCACCATGACGATCTTCTCGCCGGCGCGCTTCTTCGCCGCGAGGGCGGCGAGGGTCACGGGTGCGGGGCCGTGGGCGGCGGTACGGACCGGGGGTCGGGCGGACATCGGCGGCCTCAGCGCTGGTCGGGGAGCTCGGTGAGCAGCGTCGCGACCTCGGCGTCGACCTCAACGATCGCGTTCGTTCCCCGCTCGACGTGCACGACGACGGGCTCGTGCGCCGCGATCTCCTCGCCCTCGTACTGGCCGTACGAGATGACGATGATGGTGTCGCCGCGGTGCACCAGGCGGGCCGCGGCACCGTTGACCTTCATCTGGCCCGAGCCGGGCTCGCCGGCGATGGTGTAGGTCTCGAACCGGGCGCCGTTGTCGACGTTGACGACGCTGACCTGCTCGTACTCGAGGATGTCGGCGGCTTTCAGCAGCTCGGGATCGATGGTGATCGAGCCGACGTAGTGCAGGTCGGCGTCGGTCACCGTGGCGCGGTGGATCTTGGACTTCAACATGATGCGCTGCATCAGGCCTCCTCGCGGGCGGGGATGGTCAGGTTGTCGATGAGCCGCACGTCGCCCACGTGGGCGGCGACGACGGCGAGGGTCGGGCGGGTGAGGTCGTCGGCGGGCGCGAACGTCGCGGGGTCGACGAGCGCGAGGTACTCCGGGTCTACGCCCTGCTGCCGCATGACGTCGGCGCCTCGGCGCTCGGCGTCGCGTGCGGCGGCGCCCTGGTTCACGGCGGCTGCGACGGCGTCGAGGCCAGCCTTGAGTGCGAGGGCCCGGGGCCGGTCCGCCGCACTCAGCCGGACGTTGCGGCTGGACATCGCCAGGCCGTCGGGCTCCCGGACGATCGGGGCGACCGCGATCTCCACGGGCAGCCCCAGGTCCGCGACCAGCCGCCGCACGACCGCTACCTGCTGGGCGTCCTTCTGCCCGAAGTACGCCACGTCGGGCGCGACGGCGATGAGCAGCTTCGCGACGACGGTAGCGACGCCGTCGAAGTGGACGGCCCCCCGGTGCGCGCCCTCGAGGGGCTCGCTGACGCCGCGGACGCTGATGGTGGTCGCGTAGCCGTCGGGGTACATCTCGGCGGGGGAGGGGACGAAGAGGACGTCGGTGCCGGCGGATGCGGCGAGGTCGGCGTCGCGGGCCTCGTCGCGGGGGTAGGCCTCGAGGTCGCGGGTGTCGTTGAACTGCGTCGGATTGACGAAGACGCTTGTCACGACGGTGTCGACGGCGGCGCGGGCCGCGCGGATGAGCGAGAGGTGCCCGTCGTGGAGGGCGCCCATGGTGGGGACGAAGCCGACGCGGCCGGCGTCGCGGAGGGCGGCGCGGAGCTCGGCGACGGTGCGGACGATTCTCATGCGGCGCCCCTTCCGGCGAGGCGGCCTGTGGCGGCCGCGAGGGTGTCGAACAGGTCCAGGTCCGCGGGGCTCATGGCGTCGACGGCGGCGCGCTGCCGGGCGACCGTCGCGGTGTCGCCGCGCGCGATCGGGCCGGTGAGGACGGCCGCGGCGCCGTGGGCCGCCCAGTTGTCGACGGTGGCGCGCACCAGGGGGACGAGGGCCTGGCGGGGGACGCCGGCGGTGGCGGCGAGGCGCTCAGCCAGGTCCTCGATGGTGAGCAGGTAGTTCGACGCGACGGAGGCCGCCGCGTGGTAGGCAGGGCGGGCGCCGTCGTCGAGGGTGAACGGCAGCATGCCCAGCGAGGTGGCCAGGTCTCGCGCCGTGGCAAGGGCGTGGGCGGTGGTGCCCGCGACGCCCGCCGTCGCGCCGTCGAAGCGGGTGGGGGCGCCGGCGGGGATGGTCATCAGTGGGTGGAGGCCGAACGACTCGTGCGGGGCCAGCGCGGTGAGGGGGGTGGCGCCGGAGCAGTGGCCGACGAGGACACCGGCGCGGGGAGCGAGGGCGGCCGCCGCCGTCGCGATCTCCCGATCCGGCACGCAGAGGAGGACGACGTCGGCGCCGTCCGGGGCGGTGTCGCGTCCGAGGGGGCCGTCGACGGTCCAGCCCGCGTCGCGAAGCGCAGGGACGAGCGCGGAGCCCAGCCGGCCGCGGCCGACGACGGCGACCCGCGGGCGCGTCGGGGCAGTGCGCATCGCTTCTCCGAAAGCTGGGGGACGGGGTGTGGCAACTGTAGTTGAGGGCGGTCGGAGGGCAGCACCAATGTCCGGCGCAGTTCGCTGTCGGCGCCATCAGCGGGGTCCGGGCGGCAGTTCGACGGCGTGTCGTGCCGGGGTAGCCGGGGACCGGTTTGCGGGGGGTCGGGAGGTGCTGCAGAGGGGCTCGGGAGGGGGCTCGCGCGGGTGATTGTTGCGTGTGGCAACAAGGTCGGCCCTTGTCAGGATGGGGCGGGGGGATTGTCTTGCGGCGCACCATCGCTGGTGGCTGAGCGCTAGGGAGCCGCCCGCCAGGCCGGGGCTGCGGACCCTACCCCCGGTCCCTAGCACAACCGGTCGTTGCTCCCGGCCCCGGGGTGGACTTAGCGTCAGGAACGTCGTCCGAAGCTGCGAAGGCAGGGGGGAAGATGGACGCGAACGAACCGGTCAAGGGTGCCGCAGTCGGCACCCGCCGGTTCGTCGCGGCCTCAGACAGGGCGAAGCGCGGCATCGGACTCACCACCGCGCTGGCCCTGCTTCTCGGCCTGATCGTGCTGTTCCCGCAGCAAGCCGCGGCCGACGACCCACCGCCACCACCGCCGGCCACCGAGCCCGCGACGCCGGAGCCCGACCCGGTCACGCCACTGTCGAACGAGACCCGCGGCGCTGTCACCCGGATCCTGCGATTGCCGGACACCGCCACGGTCGTGGTCCTCCCGGCCGCCGAGGCCAGAGCCCGCATCGACGCGGCGCTAAACGAGCTCGAACGTAGAGCTGAGGAGGCCAGACGCGCCGAACAGGCCCGACAGGCCAAGGCCGTCGAGGCCCAACAGCGGATCATTCGCACCCAGCAGGTGCAACAGCAGCAGGTCGTCCAGAGGCAGCAGGCCCAGGCCCAGGCGGCCGTGAAGGCGCAGAACGCCCAGGCCGAGGCCGACGCCAAGCTCAAGGAAGCGCTGGAGGCGCTCGCCAAGGCGCTGTCGACCAGCCAGTGCAGCACCGTCGGCGGCACGAACGGGCAACCCGCCTCGATCTCGTGCCCCATGCCCGACGGCTCGCAGGCCTCCGTCAGCGGCGACGAGAACGTTCAGGTCACCCCGCCCACCCCCGCGGCCCAGCAGGCCGCCACCCCGACACCCGCCCCCAGCCCATCGCCCTCGCCGACGCCCGCACCGACGGACGACGCCGAGGGCATGACCGCGTCCAGCCTCCCCGACGATCCCGTCGCGGACCGGCTGAGCTCCGGCGACCTCGCCGGCGCCCTGTCGCAGGCCAAGGGCGACTGGGAGTCCGTCGGTGGCGACACGTCCGGCATCTCCGCGTCGGTCGGCGACCTCGACGGCCACCTGCTCGGCTCGGCCTCCGGGCGGTCCATCGTGATCGACGCCGACGCCGCCGGCTGGGGCTGGTCGCGGATGAGCCTGGTCACGGTGCTGCGGCACGAGGTCGGGCACGCCCTGGGCCTCGGGCATGGATCCGGGCTCATGGACGAGACCCTCGAGCCCGGCGAGAGCCACGGCGTCAGCGCCGGGCTGCTCCCGACGCCCGAGCCGGAGCCGGCCCCCGAGCCCGCACCTGCCCCCGAACCCGCCCCGGAACCGTCACCCGCACCTGAGCCCGCTCCCGCACCGGAGCCGGCCCCCGAGCCCGCCGCCGTCGTCGAGGCACCCGCCGCCGTCGAGCCCGCTGCCGAGTCCGCCCCGGTCGTCGAGTCCGCACCGGTCGTCGAGTCCGAGCCCGTGGTCGAGTCCGCCCCGGTCGTCGAGTCCGAGCCCGTGGTCGAGTCCGCCCCGGTCGTCGAGTCCGAGCCCGTGGTCGAGTCCGAGCCGGTCGTTGAGCCCGAGCCCGTGGCCGAGTCCGAGCCGGTCATCGAGTCCGAGCCGGTCGTGGAGCCCGAGCCCGTCGTCGAGCCCGAGCCCGTCGTGGAAGCCGAGCCGGCCGTCGCCATCACCGCAGCCGCCGCAGACGTCCCCGCGACATCGACCGCCACCTGGCGCGTCACCGACACCACGGCCACCCTCGACGGCTCCGTCGCCGGTGGCGCCCTGCGCTACGACGCCGAGACCACCAGCCTGGTCTTCACCTCCACCGACGGCACCGAGGTCGCCGTCCAGGCCGCCGGGCTCACCACCGTCGTCGTCGCCGCTGATGCCGCGGACCTCACGGTCGACCTCACGGGCTTCGATGCCCGCGCAGACCGGATCGACGTCGTCGTCGGCGGCACCGCCGCACGGCTGACCGTCCTCGACTCCGGCTCCCCGATGACCCTCAGCGCCGGCCTGACCGGCCTGCTCCTCACCGGGTTGCGCACCACGCTGGCCTTCGCCGCGCCGCAGCTCGCCGCACTCCTCGACGCCGGTGACGGCTCCGTTCGGCTCACCGGCGAGATCCGGCTGACCGACACCGGCGCCGAGCTGACGATCCGCGCCCGGCACGTCACCGTGGCCGCCGGCACGTCGATCGACACCCGCACCGCCGCCCGCAGCGGCGCCATCACGCTGACCGCCGTCGACGCCCGCACCACCGGCGCGGACGCCTCCATCCAGGTCGACGACGCCAGCCTCACCGGCGGCGCCCTCACCCTCGGCGCCAGCAGCCGCGCCCTCGGCGGCGCCACCGCCACCTCGTCCGCCTCCGTCCGCGTCGCCGGCTCGCGCCTCGTCTCCGACGGCGACGTCTCGCTGACCGCCGACGCCTCGTCCGCCGCAGCCGGCACCGGACCCGGCGCCGTCCGCGCCACCGCGACCGTGAGCCTCGATCGCAGCGTCGTCGACGCCGGCGGTGCCCTCACCCTCGCCGCCCACACCGACACCGCGCTCGTCGCCGAGCTCGCCGCGCGCGTCGACCGGGCCACCCGCGCGCTGCTCACCGCCAGCGACGTGACCGCCTCCGCCCTCTCGGTCACCGCCGACGCCACCGGCAGCCTCGCCGTCACCGGAACGCAGGCCACCTCCGCGACCCTCACCGCCGCCGGCCTCACCGCCGCCCAGGCGGCCACGGTGCAGCAGATCGCCGACACCCCCGACCCCGTCGCGCTCGGCTGGTTCGCCGGCACGACCACCGCCGCGGTCACCGGCGGCACCGTCGCCCTCAACGACGGCGCACTGACGGTCTCGGCCGCCACCGCCGACTCCAGCCGGGTCACCGCCGACGGCGGACTCGCGGCCCTCCTCGCCGCCACCACCACGACGGCCAACCTCGACGGCACCGCGACCACAGGCGCCCGCGACCTCACCGTCGCCGCCGCCACCACCGACCTGCGCACCGCGACCACCTCCGGACCCGGCGCGGCCCTGCTCGTCTCCGACGCCGCCACCGCCGCCACGCTCGGCGCCGGCGCCGCCCTGACCATCACCGGCGACGCCGCCGTCACCGCCAGCCAGGCCGTCACGGCGGATGCCACCGCCGACGGCTTCGCGCTCCTGCTCGGCAGCCACCGCATCGACGCCCAGGTCCTGCGCGGCCTCACCGCCGGCGGAGCCATCGCCGTCACCTCGCTCGACGCCTCCGTCGCCCGGGCCACCGCCCGGCCCGCCGCGGTCGCCATCCCGACCCTGGCCGACGTCGCCCGCCTGGTCGCCGCCAGCACACCGACCGCAGCCGCCACCGCGGCAGCCGTTGGCCTCGACGTCGCCGTCGGCGCCGTCCCGCTCAGCTCCTTCGCCGCCACCGTGCTGGTCACCCGCGTCGGGACCCTCGTCCCGCTCGGCGCCCCGCTGGCCGCCGACGGCCCGATCACGACCACCGCCGTCACCGCCGGCAGCGCGTCGGCCACCGTCAGCGGAACCGACAAGGCCGCCACCGGCCCCGCCTTCGCCCTCACCCTCGCCCGCTTCGCCGCCGACGCCACCGTCCTTGCGCCGGTGCACACCGACGGCGACCGCACGGTCTACGCCGGCCGCGGGCCCCCCGCCGGGCAGCAGACTTCTAGCACCAGCATCCCCGCCGTCCCCGGCACCGCACTCCACCTCGTCACCTTCACCGCCACCGTCGAGCAGCCCACGGCAGCTCCGGTCCCCAGCACCACCGTCGTTCCCCCGGCCGGCGCGGTCCTCGTCACCGCAGCCCTGGGTGGCAGCCTCACCGCAGGCGCCGCGACCCTCACCTTCGCCCCCGGCTCGCTCCCCGCTGACGCCTGGATCACCATCACACCCCGCGACGACGTCGTCCCCGGCCTCCGCACCGCCTCCCTCATCTACGACCTGCGCGCCATCGACGCCCGCACCGGCGCCGAGATCACCACCTTCCGGATCGCGCCGGTCCTCACCGTCGTCGTCGCCGACCCGACCGCCCGCATCTGGTACGTCGCGCCGGACGGCTCACTGCAGGCCATCGCCACCACCGTGGACCCCGCCACCGGCACACTGACCGCCGCCCTGCCGCACTTCTCCGACTACGTCGCCGGCTCGCCGCTCGCCACCATCTACGACCACGTCGTCGCCATCGTCACCCAGTACGTCGGCACCGGCGTCACCAACCACCCGCTCGGCGACCTCACCCTCGGCGACGCGGTGTCGCTGACCGATGTGCTGCTGTCCTTCGCGATCCCCACCGCCGGTACGGCCGCCGGCCTGTACGACGGCTCCGTGTCGCTCACCGGCGCGCTGGCGCTCGACCTCACCGTCGGATCCTGGCGCATCACGGCGACCGCGACCCTCGCGGGCACCTACGAGCTCACCGACGACGCCCTCGACGCCGGCACCCTCACCCTGAGCATCACCACCCTGAGCGTCGAGGTCCTGTCCGGGACCACGCCGGTCGGCACCTTCACCGCCGCGACGGCGACCATCAGCCAGTCCGGCTCCAACGTCACCATCACCGCCACCGGCGTCGGCGGCAGCGTCGGCACCGGCCCGGCGGCGCTGACCATCACGGGCGGCAGCCTCACCGTCACCTCGTTCGACGACAACGGCGACATCGCCCTGTCCCTGTCGGTCGCCTCCGTCACCGTCGGCGGCACCACCGGCGTCACCCTCTCCGCCGTCACCGTCAGCTACGACGGCGTCGCCGGGCTGTCCGTGCAGGCCACCGCCAGCATCACCGTCGGCTCGGCCGTCCTCACCGGCACCGCGATCCTCACCCGCCAGGGCGACACCTTCCGCCTGTCCGTCAGCGGACTGGCGGCCACCGCCAGCATCGGCGGCTCCGCCCAGAGCGTCAGCATCAGCGGCGGCTCCGGCACCCTGATCCTCGGCACCGAGGTCAGCGGCACCCTCACCGCCACCATCGTCGCGGCCGGCTACCTCGACGCCAGCCTTGCCGGCACCGTCACCTTCGGCGGCGGCACGGTGCGCGTCGCACTCGCCGCCCGCGACCTCAGCCTCGACCTCGACGGCGGGCTCAGCGTCAGCGACGCCGTCGTCGGCCTCGTCGTCCAGGTCACCGCCACCGGCACCACCTACGCGCTCGACGCCCGCGGCGCCGTCGCGTTGACGGGCTTCCCGGGGGTCGCGGTCAGTGGCTCGTTCGTGGTGCGGGTCAACACCTTCCAGGTGGCGGTCGCCGAGACGATCGACTTCGCCGACGGTTCGGGCACCGTGGCCATCACGTTCACCGCTCCCGATGAGGTCGCCACCGGGACCACTTCGTACCTGAAGTTCAGCGGCGTCGGCCTCACGGTCGCGGTACTCGGCCAGCAGCTCACCGCAGACCTCACCTTCACCAAGACCGGCAGCGGCTTCACCGTCGCGGTCGCCAACCTCAGCATGGTGTTCACCGCCGGCGGCGCCACGCTTGCCACCTTCACCGGCACCGGCACGACCAACACACTCACGTTCGACGACGCCGCCAACACCCTCGCCGCGACGCTCACCGGCACTCTGACCATCGCGCTCCCCGGCCTGGCCTTCAGCGGCGACCTGAGCCTCGGCCTCAGCACGGCCAGCGCCGGGTACGTCAAGGTCACCGGGTCCCCGGTGGGGCTGACTCTCGCCGGACAGTCGGTGTCGTTCACCACCTTCGAATTCGCGCGCGTCACCGACGCCGGCGTCACCACCACCCGCATCCAGGCCTCCGGCGGCACCGTCTCCATCACCGAGGGCGCCACCAACCTCCTCAGCGCCGCCGGCATATCCGGCGACCTCACCGTCACCGTCACCGCCTCCGGCGTGGCGGGCCGGCTCACCGTCACCAGCCTCACCACCGCCATCACCGGCCTGGCCTTCACCGGCCCCCTCAGCCTCGCCGTCAACACCGGCGCGTCCGCCGTCGGTGACCTGCCCGCCGGGCCGTACCTGCGGGTCGAGGCCGGGGCCACGCTGACGGTCGGCAGCCTCAGCCTGGGAGCCACGGTCTCCGTGCAGCGCGGCGTCGACGCGGCCGGCTCGATCGTCCTGCGGGTGGGCGTCACGGGCGCGTCCGTGAACCTCGTCGCCGTGAGCGTCTCCAACGGCTCCGGGGCTCTGCTCGTCACCTCGACCGGGTTCGCCGCGAACCTCACCGGCACGGTCTCGATGGCGGTGCCGAACGTGTCCCTGACCGGAGCCCTCTCCGTGCAGGTGAACACCACCGGGCAGGACGTCGACACCACCATCGCCGTCGGCGGCACGGATCTGAGCCTCGTGGTTCCGGCCGGGGCGGCCAGCTACCTGCGGCTGCACTGGCCAGAACGTCACGCTGGACGTGCTCGGCCAGCGCGTCTCCGGAACGGTGACGATCACCCGGTCCACGAACACCACCATCGGTATCGCCGGCGGTTCGGTGGACTTCGGCGACGGCGCCGTCACCCTGACCGGGGTCACCGCCAGCTTCACCTCCACCGCCTCCGGCCTGTGGGGCTCCTTCACCGGCACGCCGTCGCTCAGCATCCCCGGGCTGTCGATCACCGCCGCGTCGCTCACCGTGGAGATCAACACCACGGGCAGCATCCAGAGCGGGATCGACGCCAACACCGTTCGCGTCGGTGCCGCGAGCCTCGCCGTCGCATTCGCCGGCGTCAGCCTTACCGGCAGCATCTGGGTAGAGAGCACCGCCGGAGTTCTCAGCGTCGAGATCACCGGCGCCAGCGCTTCTCTGGGTCCGGTGACCCTGTCCACAGTGAACGGCAGCCTCGTCGTCGCGCCCGACGGCGTTGCCGGCATCCTCACCGCCACGGTCACCCTGCCCACCATCAGCGGCATCACGTTCGGCACCCCGACCTTCACCGTCCAGGTCAACACGACCCCCTCGCCACGCACCGTCTCCGCCGTGGACCTCCCCGCAGGCCCGTACCTGCGCGCGTACATGACCGGGCTGACGGTGACCGTCGGCTCCGAGGGGTCGTTCACCGCCGACGTCGCCATCACCCGCTCGGGCACCGGGCCCACCGCCGAGACCGTGATCGCCGCGACCAACGTCACCGCGACCATCGGCGCCGACGGTCTCTACAGCGGCCAGGGCGCGCTCATCCTCCGCGCCGCCGGCATCGCGGGCTTCATCTCCGGCAAGGCGTCGGCCGGCGGCAGCGGCGTGAGCATCCAGGGCTCCGTCCTGCTCCAGATCAACACCATGACCACCCCGATCGACACCGTCATCGACGTCGGCGGGACGCCGGTGGTCCTCAAGATCGCCGCGGCCACCTCGGCCAGCGACCCGTTCTTCAGCCTGTCGGCGTCCAACGTCACCGTCACCATCGGCGACTTCGTCACGATCGAGGGCAGCATCACCTACACCGACGCCGTGATCGGCGGCGTCGCCGCCCAGGTGTTCGCCGGCAGCGGTCTCAGCATCTTCCTCGGCCGTGGACCCGCCTACACCAGCGACGGCGGCATCAACCCGCTCGCCGTCGGCGTGCTCCTCACCGATGCCACCATCGGCGTCGTCGAGATCGGTACCGGACACGCCGTGGTGGCCACCGGCACCGTCAGCCTCATCGGCATCCCCGGCGTCACCGTTGCCGGGACCACCAGCGTCCGGGTCAACACCACCGGCCAGGCCGTCAGCACCACCATCGAGATCCCCGGCAGCACCCAGCCCGGCGTCGTCGTCACCTTCACCACCGCGGCCTCCGTCAAGGAGTTCGTGGTCTCCACCGCGACCCTGGCGTTCGCCGGACAGACACTCTCGGGCACCTTCTCGTTCGGGCGCACCGCCGACGACATCACCCTCGGCGTGACCGGCGGCGCCATCGCGCTGGGCGACGCCGTCACCCTCGGCGCCATCACCGGCGAGCTCAAGGTGCGCCCGACGGGAATCGCTGGCAGCCTCACCGCCAGCCTCAGCGTTCCCAGCGCCGGGCTCACCGTGTCGAGCGCCACCATCGCCGTCAACACCTCCGCCGCCGAAGTCACCGTCGGCTCGACGGTGCTCCCCGCCGGCCCGTACCTCCGCGTCGGCGCCACCGCAGCCAGCCTCAGCATCGCCGGCCAGAGCATCACGGCCGACGTCGCCGTCGAGCGCCTCACCTCCGGCGGAGCGGCCACCACGATCATCGGGCTCGCCAACGTTGCGCTGTTCCTCGGTGACGACCGCGGCACCACCAGCGGCAGCCCGGAGGACCTCGCCGACGACCTCGGCGTCCGCCTCACCGCCGGCTCCGGCATCATCGTGCTCACCGGCAGTGGGGTCGCCGCGCGGATCGAGGGCGCGCTGGCCATCCAGCTCGGTGCCGCCGCCTCCCTCTCGGGGAACCTCAGCTTCGCCATCAATACGACGGCGGCCCGCGTGACCGCCTCCGTCGTCGTCGGCACCGAGACGCGTAGCCTCGACGTCGAGGCCGGCCCATACCTGCGGTTCGAGGGCACCGGCCTGAGCCTCGCCGTCCTGACGGATTACGTCCTCACCGGCAACGTCTCCATCGAGCGCGTCACCCCGCTCACCGCGGGCGGGTCGCCCGACACCACCCGCGCCATGCTCCGCATCGCCGCCACGAACGTGGCGCTCGACCTCGACGGAGTCGCGAGCCTCACGGGCGGCACGGCCCTGCTGCTACTCAGCTCCGCCGGCTTCGCCGGACGCATCACCGGCACCATCACGCTCGCCGTCCCGCAGGTCAGCCTGGCCGGCGACATCGCCGTGGAGATCAACACCACCCCGGCCCTCGTCGACGAGTCCTTCACCATCGGCGGCGAGACCCTCACCCTCGAGCTCCCCGCAGGCGGCACAGGGTACGTGCGCCTCGCCGGCACCGGCATCACGCTCACCATCGCGGGCCAGAGCCTGACCGCCGACATCGTCGTCGTGAAGAGCGGCACCACCACCCAGCTCGAGGTCCGCAACGCCGCGCTGGTGCTGGGTGGCAACACGCCGCTGGTGTCGCTGGCGCAGCCCACCGCCGGCACCGGATCCGTGGCCACCATCGTGCTGCTCTCCACCGGCATGTACGGCGCCATCGCCGTCGACGTCACCGTCGCGGTGCCGGGCGTGTCGATCACGGGCACCGTCACCATCGCTTTCAACACCACCACGTCCCCCCAGGCCGTCACGGGCTGGACGTCCCTGCCCGCGGGCCTGCTGCGCCTCGGCGGCCAAGGGCTCACCGTCTCCGTGCTCGGTCAGAGCCTGACCGCCGACGTCACGCTGGAGCGCCGCACGACTACCGCCGGCGCCGTCGTGACGCGGATCGGGATCGCCAACGCCAGCCTCAACCTCGGGCCGCTGTCGGCGACCGGCGGCACCGGCCTGTTCATCGTCGGCGGCAACGGCGTCGCCGGGACACTCACGGTCACGATCGCTGCGATCAGCAGCCCGTTCAGCTTCGGCGGAACGCTCGACCTCCTGGTCAACACCACGTCCGCCCCGGTCGCCGAGTCGCTGACCGTGGGCGCCGGCACCGTCTCCATCGACGTCCCGGCCGGTCCGTACTTCCGCCTGTCCGGCACGGGCATCACCCTCGGCATCCTCGGTCAGAGCCTGCGCGGCGACGTGGCCATCGAACGCACCACGGCGGCCGGCTCCGACACCATCCTGGGCACCGGCGATGACACCACGGTGACCCGCATCGGCGTCGCGAACGCCGCACTGACCCTCACGGCGGGAACGGCTGCCATCGCCATGTCGGGCGGCACCGCGCTCTTCGTGCTCCCCTCCGCCGGAGGTCTGGCCGGCAGCGTGTCCGGAACGGTCGCGCTGACGGGCGTGCCCGGTGTCGCGATCTCGGGGGCCCTCACCGTCGAGATCAACACCACCTCGATCCAGGTGAGGGAGACCCTGAAGGTCGGCACCGGCAGCGTCACCATCGACCTGCCTGCCGTCGTCGGCGGCTACGTGCGCTTCGCCGGCGTGGGCGTGTCGGTCGTCATCGCCGGCCAGAGCCTGAGCGCGGACCTGACGATCGTCAGGAGCGGCACGGATCTCAGTGTCACTGTCGCCAACGGCACGCTGGCCTTCGGGCCGGTCGGATCCCCGCTGGTCAGCGCCACCGCGATCAACGGCACCCTCACCGCCACCGGCACGGGGATCGCCGGCTCCCTGGCCGCCACCGTCGCGGTCACCATCCCCGGCGTGACGCTGACCGGCGCCGTCGCGGTGGCCGTCAACTCGGCCACCGGCAGCCTCGCCGTCGACGTGACCGGCGCCACGCTGGTCATCGCCGGTCAGAGTCTCGGCGCGACGAAGGTCAGCGTCCGCCGCACGGCCACCGGCGACGTCTCGCTCGTGGTCGACAACCTCACCCTCAGCCTCGGCACGTTCGTCACGGTCACGGCCTCGCACAACTGGGACGGCGCGCTCCTCGTCACGGCTCAGGGCGTGGCCGGATCCTTCAGCGGCAGCATCACCGGCGTCTTCGCCCTGCCCAACATCACCGTCGGCGGCTCGGTCCGCTTCGCGGTCAACACCACGCCGTCGGCCGTCCGCCGCCCCGACCTCGGCATCGACGTGCCCGCCGGCTCGTTCCTGCACGTCGAGCTGACGGGCGCCTCGCTCGCCATCACCGGCGGCCCCACCTTCACCGGAAGCTTCCTCATCAGCCGGAGCGGCACGGACACGGTCATCGCCTTCACGGGCGTCTCGGTCGCCCTGGGCAGCGGAGCCAGCGGCTTCAGCGTCACCGACGGTCAGGGTGCGTTCCTGCTCCTCGCCGGCACCGGGCTGAGCGGCGGCGTCGCTGGCCTCTTCACCGGCTCCGTCGCGATCGCCGGCGGCGGCTTCGACGCCGGCGCCGAGATCAGCGTCCGCTACAACGGTACCGACCAGGCCATCGACCGCACCTTCACCGTGGCCGGCGTCGAGATCCCGATCCTGTTCGTCGTCTCCGATGACGGCAACGCAGCCAACGACGAGATCGCGACAGCCTCCGGCCCGTTCGTCGCAGGGTCGATCACCGGCGGGCTGAAGTTCGGCGACTTCGTCGAGATCAAGGGCACCCTGAACTTCGGCGGAGACCCGTCAGTGCAGAACCTCACGATCTTCGTCGGCCAGGGCCCCGGATTCCTCGAGGACGATTCGGTCAACCCGTTGGCCAAGGGCGTCCTCATCACGAACGCGAGCGGGTACATCGGTGGATCCGGCGCCGCCCGGTACTTCGCGATCAGCGGCACCGTCCAGCTCATCGGATTCTCCGGGCTCACCCTCGCCGGCACTCTGCAGGTGCTCTACAACGAGACCACCAGCGAGCAGGTCCTCGGCTCGGGCGACACGGCCGTGACGCTCGCCGAGGGCGCCCCGGGCGCCCCCATGATCCTGGTCATCGGCGACCTCGACCTCGGCGTCGCCGGGCAGACGCTCACGGGCACGTTCGCGTTCGAGACTCTGGCCGGGGGCGGCTTGCGCCTCAAGTTCGGCACATCCGCCCGTGACGGCGGCACGCCGCTCACCCTCGATCTGGGCGACGGTGTCGTCGTCGCGACCGTCGCCAGCGGCGAACTCGAGCTGCTGCCGACCGGCCTCGCCACAGTCCTCGTCGCCACCCTGACCCTCAACGCCGGCGACGGCTTCGACCTGACGGGCGCCATCGGGCTCCAGATCAACACCACCACCGCGGCCCGCACGATCCAGGGCATCGCCCTGCCGCCCAGTTCGATGCGCGTCCAGGTCGGCACCCTCGCCGCGCCTGCCGTCCTGACGATCAGCGGGCAGGAGTTGAAGGGCGTCTTCCTGTTCACCCAGATCCTGGGCCCCGTCGCTCCGGGCGCACCGGCCGGCACCACCCCGCCGAGCAAGGCCGTCATCGTCGCCTCGGCGCTCAGCCTCACCATCGGCACCGAGACGGCAGGCGTGAAGCTGTCCGACGGCTCCGCGATGTTCGTCATCACCGAGGCAGGCGTTGCCGGGCGGGTCACCGGCACCGTCACCTTCCTCATCCCCGCGGGCATCGTGAAGTTCAGCGGCACCTTCACCGTCGCCGTCAACTCCGGTGTCGCGGTGAACGAGACGATCACGCTCGACGGCACCACCGTCGTCCTCGACCTCCCCGTCGGCCCGTACCTGCGCGTCGAGGGCACGGGCGTCGCGCTCGAGGTGGCCGGGCAGAAGATCACCGGCGACTTCACCTTCACCCGCCAGGGCACCTCGCCGAACTTCACGACACAGATCACGCTCGCGAACGCCCGCGCCGCGTTCGGTGACGGCACCACCGAGTTCGCCGTGTTCACCATCACCGCAGGCTCCTTCACCATCGACGCCACCGGCGTCACCGGCTCCGTCACCGGCACCGCCGCGCTCACCCTGCCCGACGTCGGGCTGACCGGGAGCTTCACCATCACCCTGACCGCCGCCACCAGCAGCCTCAGCGTGACCGTGACCTCGCTCCAGCTCACCGTCGGCGGATTCGTCCTGAGCGGCGGCAGCCTGACCTTCGCACAGACCACTGTGGGTGGAGCCAAGGTCGTCAACGTGGCCGTCACCGGCCTCACCGCGAACTTCGGGGCACCGATCAACACGCTCACCTTCAACGGCGCTCTCCTCATCGGTCCCGCCGGGTTCGCAGGCAAGCTGTCGCTGACGGACACCAGCATCCAGCTCGGCGGCGGCTATTCAGTGGCCGCGGCGGACCTGCGCCTCGAGATCAACCGCGCCACCCAGGCCGTCACCCTCGCCGACGGCAGCATCCTCCAGGCGGGTCCCTACCTGCGCATCGTGGGCGCGGGCATCGTGGTGCAACTCGGCGACATCAAGCTCACGGCCTCGCTCGCGTTCCAGCAGACAGCCAACTCGGTCGGCGTCACCCGCACGGTCATCGTCGTGGCCGGGGGCAGCGTGCAACTCGGCACCGACCCCGCGATTCTCACCGGCGTCGACGGCATCATCGTCCTGACCTCCGCAGGCATGGCGATGAGCCTGGCCGGAACACTCGACCTCGGCTCGCTCCTGCCCGACGGCGTCACCATCTCCGGCTCCTTCTTCCTACAGATGAACCAGGCCACGGTGCCCGTGAAGGAGAACGTCACGGTGGGCGGTCGCACCGTCTCGCTCGACCTCAAGCAGGGCGCGTTCGTCCGCGTGGGCGGCGCCGGCATCACGCTGGCCATCGCGGGTCAGTCGCTGACGGGCGACCTCGCGTTCGATCGCTCCGGCGCCACCACGACGATCGTGCTCGCGAACATCAGCCTCAGCATCGGCGACGGCGTGCTCAGCCTCACGGGCGGCGCCGGCACGTTGACCCTCGGCGCCACCGGGATGGCGACGACCGCCGCGGGCATCGTCGGCACCGTGTCGCTCAACGTCCCCGGAGTGTCCCTGACCGCCCAGATGAAGCTGCTCATCGACACCGCCCCGGCCACGTCGAAGTTCGAGATCAGCGCCACCGGCCTGGTCCTGGACCTGGCGGGCCAGCAGTTGCGCGGCGACTTCACCTTCGCCCAGACCGGCGTCGGCGCCGCGCGCGTGGTGAAGGTCACGGCGCAGAACGTCAAGCTGTTCCTCGGCGACGTAGGAGCCAACGGCATCGTGGACGACCCGACATGGGTCGACGACAAGGGACTCAGCCTCACGGGCGGCTCGGGCGTATTCCTCCTCACCTCCGCCGGTCTGGCGCTCGACGTCACGGCCAGCGTGAACCTGGTGGGCCTCAGCAACGTGCCCTTCTCGCTGAACGGCGGGCTCACCGTCAGGCTCCAGGTCAACACCGGCCCGGCACCCGTGTCCACCACGCTCGGCGCGACCACCATCACTCTGCCGGCGGGCCGGTTCGTCAGGGCCTCCATCACCGGCGGCATCACCGTCTTCGAGCAGACCATCTCCGGCACCTTCATGTTCGAGCAGGCCACCGGCGCGGGCGCCGACCGTGTGCTCGGCACCACCGACGACATCCGCATCCTCCGCATCGCCGCGGCCAACGTCGCCCTGTTCGTCGGCGACAACGGTGGCACCGGTGCCGACCTCACCGACGACATCGGCCTGCGGCTGAGCGGCGGCACCGCCCTCCTGCTGATCACCCCGGAGGGCTTCGCCGGCACGATCTCGGCCACCGCCGCCATACGCCTGGGCGACGGGCTCACCGCCAGTGCCACTGTCGGCGTGGAGCTCAGCGACATCCGCCGCGTCGTGAGCGGCAAGACCGTCGGCGTCGCCGTCGACGAGGCGTTCGAGGTCGCGGGCGAAACCCTCCGGCTCGCACTGCCCGCGGGCCCGTACCTCAAGGTCACCGCCACCCAGATCAACCTCACCATCGCCGGCCAGGTACTCACCGCGGACGTTTCCTTCGCGAAGTCCACCACCCCCGGCCTGGACGGCACCCTCACCACCACAGGCGACAACGTCCAGAGCACCAAGATCCGGTTCGACAACGTCGGCCTGCGCATCGGCACTGCCGACCGCGACCTCATCGTCGTGAGCAACGGCTCCGGCGCGTTCGACATCGTGGGCAAGGTCGCCGACCCGGCGGGCAAGGGCGGCGTAGCCGGCATGCTGTCGGCCACCGTCGAGCTGTTCATCCCAGGGGTCAGCTTCTCCGGCAACCTCGAAGTCCGCCTCAACACCCTGACGGGGAACCGCACCGTCGACAGCGTCGTCATCACCCCGGGCGTCACGGTGGCCGCCAACGACATCGCGCTCGAGGTCATGGGTCAGACCCTCAGCGGCGACTTCGCCTTCTCGCAGAACCCCGTGACCAAGGAAATCACCCTCGCGCTGAACGACGTCGTGCTGGAACTGGGCGACGGCAGTCAATGGTTCGTCCGCGCCACCGTCGCGTCGGGCCTCTTCGTGATCACGCGCACGGGTGTCGCCGGTGCGCTGGTGGCCGGCGTCACCGTCAACCCCGCCGCGGTGCCGGACGCACTGATCGACGTCGACGTGGTGATCAAGGTCAACACCGGAACCACCCAGATCACGCGGACCGTGACGCTCAACGGCAGCTCCGAAACCATTGACCTCGCACCCGGCACGCTGCTCGTGCAGGTGGGCCTGCCCGAGAAGCCGGCCATGATCAAGATCTTCGGCCAGGAGCTTTCGGGCGTCGCCGTGTTCGAGCAGCGCAAGACCGCCGCGGGCGCGAAGATCGTGCGGATCGCGTTCGCCGAGGTGTCCCTGTTCGTCGGGGACCCCGGACCTACCAGCGCCGATACCGACGACATCGGACTGCGACTCACGGGCGGCCAGGGCGCCTTCATCATCACGCCGACCGGCACCGCCGGCGAGATCTCTGGCGCCGTCGCCCTCGTCGGGTTGCCCATCCGGATCTCCGCGGCGCTGACCCTGCAGCTCAACTCCATCCAGGTGGGTGGCCAAGGCGTCGTCGTCAACGAGGTCTTCCAGTTCGCCGGCGTGACGGTGGCCACGACCACGCAGGGCACGGGTTCGGTCAACGAGGTCCAGCGGATCGACGTGCAGGCACCCGCCGGTAGCTTCACGCTCTCCCTCGACGTCAACCTCAACGGCCACATCGACGACGGCGAGACCACCGGCGCCATCGCCGTCGGCGCGGCGGCCTCCGTCGTCGAGACGGCACTCGACACGCTCGTCGGCGGCTCCGGTGTCGGGGTGACCGGGATCCTCGACGGCTCTGCCGTCGTCGGCTACACCGTGACCTGGGGAAGCGTCGGAAACAAGGCGGCCCTCCAGCCCAACATCCGGCTGCTCTCGCTCCCCAAGGGCCCGTTCGTGCGCGTCGCGGCGGACGACATCGCGATCACCTTCGTCATCAAGGACAACACCGATCCCACGCCGGACGAGACGTTCCTGATCACCGCGGACTTCGCGTTCGAGCGCCTCGGCACCGGGCCGACGGCGATCACGCGCATCGCGCTGGCCAACCTCACCATGGGCGAGGGGCAGCAGATCGGCGCCGTCAGCGCGGCGAACAACCCCGGCATCGTCTCGGGCACGGGCTTCATCGTGATCTTCCCGGCCGGATCCGACACCAACTCCGGTGCGCCGACCGTCACCACCACCACCGGCGGCGTCGCGGGCATCATCACCGGCGAGGCCAAGATCACCGTGCCCGGCTTCACCGGCGGAGCCTCGCTCGGCTTCCGGTTCAACACCACCGGCGTCGCCGTCACCCAGTCCATCGTGGTCGACGGCGAGACCATCAGCCTCAACGTCAGGGCACCGCTCGCCACCGAACTCACCGGTGTGTTCGAGTTCGTGGTCCAGAACCTCGACTTCAACTTCGGCGATCCCCCCATCCTGGAGATCCGCGCCGGCGAGTTCTCGGTCGACGGCAGCGGCAACTTCGATGGCAGCGGCCTCGAGATCTTCGTCGGCTCCGGCCCGTCGATGATCGACGGCGCCCTCAACCCCCAGGCCATCGGCGTCCTGATCAAGAACGCCGCCGTCTCCTTCCGTTCGGACAGCACCGGCTGGGCCCTGCGGGCAACCGGAACGATCGCCCTGCTCGGCCTCGACGGGCTGGGCATCACGGGCACGGTCGCCTTCCAGGTCAACACCTCGACGTCGAACATGTTCTCCTCGCTCGGGTCCCTGGGTGGCATGTCGGGCGGCGTCGACCCGGGCAGCTTCAGCCTGAGCATCACCTCCGTCGTCATCACGGCGGGCAACATCGCCACCCTGAGCGGCAGCCTCCGCGTCACGCGCCAGCCCAACGGGACCCTCGACCTCGCTCTGCTCAACGCGGTGGTCACCATCACGCTCGACGCGACAACGGTGGTGAGCCTCGGAGGCTTCGCGACCTTCACCATCTCACCGGTGGCGGGATTCCAGCTCGGCACGTTCCGCGTCACCACCTTCAAGCTGTTCCCGAGCAGCCCGGTGCCCGCCCCCGCCGAGACGTTCCCGGTGCTGGTCACCGGCAACCTCGTCACCCCGCTGCGCGGCGCTGTCGTCTCGTCCGCGACGGCGATCACGGTCAGGTACAGCACCACATCGGGTCGGATCCGCACCAGCTCGGTGAACGGCGACGAACTCGAGGTCACCCTGAGCGGCAGCGGCACCCCGCTCACGCTCGGCGCTCCGACGCCGGTGTCCGGGAGCGCCAACACCTGGAGCTACGCCGTGACGATTCCGGCCGGGACGGCGATCGTCAGTGTGCGCTTCAAGGCCGGCACCGTCATCGCGGAGGACTCGGGCAGCCCCACGCCGTCGACCCAGGTCGGCACGATGGTCGGCTCGACCGAGCAGTTCTACACCTTCCAGGCCACCCCGCTGCAGCCCAAGCCCGGCCCCGTGGCGTCGCTCGCGGTCCCCAGCATCAGCCAGGCCCAACTCAACGCGCAGGGCTACATCGACATCACCTACACGTCGCTGGCGAAGGACGACGCCGGTGCGCTGCTGCCCATCGACAAGGACTTCACGGCCAACGCGACCGTCGCCCCGTTCACGATCACCGGCCAGGTCGGCGACCTCAAGTACGTGACAGGCACCACTCCCGAGCTCCTCGGCGCCCCGATCATCGTGGCCGGCCAGGCCGCCGGCTCGACGTCGGTGACCTTCCGGTACTTCCTCAAGGACAAGAACACGGCCAACACCCTCGGCCTGTTCACCGGGACCGGCCCGATCACCATCCAGCTCGCCGCCAACGCCGCCCGGAGTGGCACGCTCACGAGCCAGACCCAGACGCTGGTTCTCACGCTCGCGGCGAGCACCGTCGGCGAATCCACCTCCGGCGGCCCGATGACCCTCGGCCCGCTCACGCTGCAAGGTCCCACTGTGGGGCTGGGTGGCTTCGGGTTCTCCGACGGCAAGCTCATCGTCTCCGTCATCCTCGGCGTACAGCGCGCCTCGTTGTCCTTCGGCGGCGATCCGACCACAGGCGCCCAGTCGACGGCCCAGACCAACTCGGGCGTCACCGTCGATCTGCTCGGCCTCATGGGCTCCTTCGAGCTGGCCGTCGACGTGTTCGGGTTGCTCGGCGGCAACGTCGACATCAGCGCGACCGGCAAGTGGGGCATTCAGATCGCGTCCCTCGACGCGCAGATCCCGAACGTCGCGCGGCTGCAGGCCACCGGCATCCGCTTCGGCTACGACCCGAAGGGTGCCGCCGACCAGGAGATCATGCGGATCAACACCGCCACGATCACGTTCCCGTCGTTCGGCGTCACCGGCAGCCTGCGCCCCTACGACCCGGCACTCGGCTCCAACATCACGCGCAACAACGATCAGGCGCTCAGCACCGGCCAGATCCCGGGCCTCACCATCTACGGCAACGGCTTCCGCCTCGGCACGGCCGAACTCGCCTACGGGTTGCCGTCGACCCAGCCCGGTCAGACGCCCGACCCGATCGCGCCCGCCCAGCCGGACAAGAAGATCACCCTCGGTAGCATCCTCGAGCTCGACGACATCCGCATCGGCATCTCGGGCCTCGAGGTCCGCTTCCCGGCCGCCGGCGCGCCCAGCACCGAGTCGGCGGGCTTCACCGGCGTCATCTACATCGCCACCGGCGGCGCCAAGCTGTTCCCGGGTAAGTCCTTCGGGGCCACGCTGTCGGACCGGCTGACTGCCGACGACAAGCGGCCCGACGGCACGATGGACGACGAGGCGTTCCGGATCGCCCTGACGTTCGCCGACGGCAGGGTGCAGGCGTTCCAGCTCACCGTCGACACCCTGGAGATCCGCCTCGGCACGTTCGTGACGCTGACAGCGCGGGACTTCCGGCTCGACACCGGCGCCACCGGCTCCGCACTGATGGCCAGCTTCGGCGCGGTGGGCGCGAAGGTCACCATCGGCTCGCTGGCGATCGCCGGCGAGGGCCGCAACTTCGCCATCACCGGCGACGGCTCCTTCAAGGCCCTGCCCGGCTTCGGAGTGTTCCTGTCCATCGGCTCCGCCACCGGCGACAGCTTCAAGTGGCCGTCGTTCCTGCCCGTCCGGATCGACGCGATCGGCATCCAGTGGGACGACGTCGAGAAGGCCCCCGGAGACTTCGTGCTCATCCTGTCGGCCAGCGTGACCGGAATCCAGGGTCTCAGCGGCCTGCAGATCACCGGCGCCATCCAGGGCATCCGGATCCAGCCGTCGCTCTTGGCTGAGGGCAAGTTCCCGATCATCGGCATCGACGCGCTCGGCGTGAGCGTCAAGGGCAAGATGTTCGGCGGCGAGGTCTCCGCCAGCCTCGTGGGCGGCATCCTCAAGCTCGATTCGCTGTACAACATCATCGGCGTGTTCGACACCACCACCCCGGTGGCGCGTCGCGTGCTGTACTTCGGTCTCGAGGGCACCATCTCCATCGCAGGGCTCGCCGGCTTCGGCATCCGCCTGGGCCTGTCCGAACTCGGGCCGCTGCAGGTGTTCCTGTCGGCCAACGTGCCGGGCGGGATCCTGCTCGAACCCAACTCCGGCCTGGCGATCAACGACTTCTTCGGCGGCGTCGAGTTCTTCACCACGCTCCCGACCATCGACGACCCGTTCGCGCTGCGTTCCTCGGCGTTCCAGCTGCCGACGTCCCTGACGGCGGACCAGTGGCTGGCCCAGCTGCAGACGCAGGTCGCGAACCAGGTCAAGGCCATCGCGGCGGATCCGAGCAGGAGCGGGTTCGCGGCCGCGTTCACCTCACCCATGGTCATCACCGGCTCCGCCAAGATCTACTCGATCTACACCTCGCAGGCCGTGTTCAACGGCCAGGTGATTGTCAAGATCTCCACCGACGGCAAGATCCTCATCATCGGCAAGCTCAACTTCGCCGCCGACAACATCTCCATCAGCGGCCGGCTCTACGCCGACCTGTCGAAGGTGGCCACCGGTAGCGTCACGATCCTGTTCCTCGCCGACATCCCGGACCAGGTGCGCCTGCTCACCCTCTACGGCAAGCTCAAGATGGGCTTCAAGAACTCCTCCGGTCAGGAGGTCACCTTCGACGTGGCCGACCTGCCCGACCCGACGGCGACCGCGACCGCGCCCGTCGTCACGCTCGGGTCCCCGTCGGCCAACGGCGGAAGCGTGCAGAACACGGTCATCAACCAGGCCGGCACCAAGTACGTCGACGTCGTCTTCACGCCGCCGCCCGGCGCCAGCCTCGACCTCAGCACCATCCTCGGCCAGAGTGGCGACTTCACCCTGACCGGTCCCGGGGCCGCCCGCACCATCGTCGCGCCCGTGCCGATTCTTGCGGTCACCACGGACACCGGCATCGAGTTCCTCGCGATCACCATGCTCGTCGACGACACGGGCGCGTACTACATGAATGGCAGCACCCGAGTCGACGTGCTCCCCAAGACCGACGGCATGACGGACGAGCAGCTCAAGGTCGCCGCCCTCCGGGCACTGGGGATCACCCGGTTCCGCTACGCGGTCGGCTCAGGCGACTTCGCCATGGGCACCTGGACGCTGACATTCGCAGCCGACGTCGTGAAAAACGCCTCGATCACGACCGACTCCGGCACGACCCCTGGCGCCGGCAACGCGGCAACCACCCTGACCTTCACGGTCGTCGGCACCACCGCGACCGTGTCCAACCCCACGCCAGGGGCGTCCATCGACATCAACGTGCTCAACGGCCGCGGCTGGATCGACGTGACTTTCACGAAGCCGACGTTCTTCACCATCGACCCCGCGTCGATCACCGACCTCGCGCCCGAGTTCGCGCTCGGCGGGGCCGGCCTGGGCACCGTCAAGCTCGAAGGCGCATTCGCGCCCGCGCTGGTGACGACCACCTCGACGACGATGACCTACCGCTACTGGCTCAGCGGCCGGTTCGCCCCCTCGGGTGGCGTCACAGTGACCTTCCTGGCCGGCTCGTGGTCGTATCTGTTCACCGTCACGGCACCGCTCATCGTCACCGACGCGCCCGAGGAACCCGGCGCCGGCAGCGTCGCCGTCGTGTTCCCGACGGGCGGCCAGTACGGCATCCCGGCCGGCTTCACCGTCGACCCCGACTCCGTCATCAACCGGCTCGCCGGACTCTCCTTCGCCGGCTCCGGGTGGGACATCGAGCGCGACCTCACCGCCCCCATCACCGCCACCGGCGCGCCGGGCGAGTTCCGCATCCCAGTCCAGGTGACCGCGGTCGGAGGCGCGGCCCTCACCGCCGCCCTCACCTCCGCGCCGCTCGGCTATGTCGGTTCGGTGACCGCGGGTACGCAGGCGGGCGTCGTCACGATCACGCCTCGTGGCTTCATCGACGTCGACTTCACCAAGCCAACTGCGTCGGGCGTGCCCCTCGACCTCGCGTCCATCCTCGATCTCGCGGCCGAGTTCGAGCTCTACGGCGAGGGCCTCGGCAGCGTCCAGCTCGACGCCGCCCGCGCTCCCGTCCAGCTCACCTCCGGCGTGCCCAGCACGGTCCTGCGGTTCCGCTACTGGCTGACCGGCCAGTACGACGCCGGCTTGTCGGTGACGCTCTCGGCGATCGCCGGCAGCTGGTCCTACCTGCTGACCTCCTCGGCGCTGTCCGCCACGCCGACCATCAATCTGGCGATCGGTGCCGGCACCGTCAGCACCACCCTCACCGTGACCCTGCCCTCCATCCCGGCCGGATACAGCCTGGATGAGGACTCTGTCGAGAGCCTCGCCTTCCTCAGCGGCCTCACGTTCACCGCCGGCACAGCAGGGTGGACGGTCGTGGCCGACACCTCGAGTTCCATCTCGGTCGCCGGCACCACCCTCCTGATCCCGGTGCACGTCTTCCGCGACACCACGACGGCCGCAGAATCGAGCACGGTGCAGCTCAACGCCCTCAGCCTCCCGCTCCTCGCCGCCACGACCGCCGATCTGCCCGGCAGCACGTTCACCGCACCGGCCCGCACCTTCGTCGACGTGCCGCTCACGGCACCCACCGGCCTGAGCATCGACCAGTCCAGCATCGGCATCAACGACATCACACTCACCGTCAACGGCTCCACGGTCGCCATCACCGGCTTCCAGATCCTCGCGCTGGTCGACGGCATCCTCTGGGTGCGCTACACCTTCGGCACGCCGATCGCCGCCGGTGACGCCGTCGTCGTTACGGCGACGGGCGCCTGGACACTGCTGACGTCCACCGGCAGCACCTACGGAGGCGCGGCCCCCGATACCGGGACCCAGGCAGGCGTCCCCGTTGCCGTGACGTTCGGCACCGACTCGACTCCCGTGGTGGCCCGCGTGTCCAGCCGCACTCAGAGCTACCTCGACGTCACCTACATCCCGTCCGTCAACCCCGTCGTGGGTGGCGTGCCGTTCGACATCACCCACTCGTCGATCGACCTCGACGAGTTCACCCTCACCGGCGCCGGCACCGGAACCGGAATCCAGATCCTCCAGGCGGTGTCCATGGGGGGAACCACTTGGCGGTACCTGCTGTCGGGAACCTTCGTCGCCGGGGCGGTCATCATCACGTTCGATCTGCACAACGTCACCGACACCTCGGGCCGCGGCCCGCCGCCTGCCGGCACCCTCTTCGCCAAGACCTTCCAGGTCGTCGGCGCAACGGGTGACGTCGTCCGCAACATCCCCGACAACCCCGCCACCACCGACGTCGACGAGTCCGCCACCGTACCCCTCGCAGGGGCGACGATCGGCCGCGACCTCCTCAACCAGCTCAAGTACCTCGAGATCCGCTTCCGCGGCACCTCCGGTTCCGACCTCGACCACACCACCATCAGTGGCGACGAGATCGAGTTCCGTGGACCCGACGGCGCGCTCATCGCCCTCGGTGCCCCGGTCCGCGTCGGCACCTCCAACGTCTACCGCTACAGCTTCACCGCGACCCTTGCCGCCGGCACGTACACCATCACCTTCCTGTCCGGCCGCTTCGCCGATCTGACCGGCAACCTCAACGCGGCCGAGACGGAGACGCTGTATGTGGCCTCGCCTACCACGTCGATCACCAACCCCGGCGCCGGGTCCGTCGTCGACAAGGTCGAGTACTCCGCCGAGCTGAAGGGTCGCGGGTGGATCGACATCACGTTCGGCCCCTTCGGCGGCAAGGCCATCGACCCGGCGTCGATCCTCGACGCGGACCCCGAGATCAGGCTCAGCGACGCCGCGGGTGACCTCACCGTCATCGGCGCACCGGTCCTCGTCAGCGGGACGACCTACCGCTACTTCTTCTCCGGCTACACCTCGGGCACACTGACCGTGGCGTACATCGACTTCTCGTGGTCCAACATCGACGGCGTCCTCTTCTCTGCCGTTGACCACACCGCGCCGTCGGCCGAGGCGCCCACCGCCGATGCGCTCGCCAAGCGCATCTGGCTGTCGGTCAACCTCACCCCGACCTTCGGCACCACCGTCAACGTCTCCACGCTCGGTGCGACGGACTTCACCCTGACCGGTGCCGGCCTCGTCGGCCTCACCTTCGTGGGCGTCGGGTTCGTGCCCGACGGATCGCCGGACGGCCGCGGCGTCGCCTACTACGCGTACACGTCGGCCAGCCCGATCTCGCTCACCGCCGGCACCCTCACCTACACGTTCGCGGCCGGTGCCTGGGCGGATTCGGCGGGCAACCTGTCGACCGGCGGCACGCAGTCCGTGCGCGTCATCGAGCAGGGCACCTCGTTCTTCATCGAGCTGTCCGGCGGCATCATGCTTCAGCTGGCCGACGCCCTGCCCGAGCCGCTGCTGCACATCACTGCCGAGGTCATCCTCGAGATCGACTTCGCTCGCGCCTCGTTCATCCTCACCTTCCAAGGCCAGATCCAGGTCTACGGCCTCGGCACCATCGGAGCCACCGCCGGCCGATTCGTGCTGGTCATCGGCGACGAGAGCACCAACCCGATGTACCCCGTGCCGCAGCTGTGGGGCGTTGCGTCCATCGAGACCAACTTCGAGGCTCTCGAGCAGTACGGCCTCTACCTCTCCGGCTCGGCGCAGCTGCGCATCAACCTCACCAACGAGGTCAAGACCGAGACGCTGACCCTCAAGGGCGTCGGCCCCGGCGGCACCGACCTCACCGAGACCTTCGTGCTGCAGCCGTTCAGCTTCGGCTTCCAGATCGTCGGACAGCTCATCGTCGCTCCCGGCGGCAACGAACTGATGCGGGTCCAGGGCGGCGTGTATCTCAACATCTCGCTCAACCCGCCCACACCGTCGATGGACCTGTTCCTCACCGGCACCCTGTCCTTCGGGTCCGGGTCCGCGCGGCTGGAGTACGGCTCGGTCACCGGCGTGCTGATGATCTCCACCGAGACCACCGGCGGCGCCATCCCCGGCGTGGCGGGCAGCATCCGCGTGTCCACCGGCGTGGGCATCGGCCTGCCGAACGTCGGCTCCCTGTTCTCGGCCTCCGGGTCGGTGTCGGTGATCTTCAACACCACGCTCGTCGAGCAGTCCTTCACGGTTCCGACGGCGTTCCTGCCGCTGCTGCTGCCGGGCCAGTCGCCCACGTTCGTCATCCCGGCCGCCCCGCCCGGCCTCAGCGGTGCCCCGGATCCCACCGCCACCCCGGCCGTCTACATCAAGGCGATCATCGAGGCCGAGCTCACCATCGGCGGCATCTTCACCCTGACGGGCATGATCGCCATCACCGCGGCCGTCGACCCGCTGGGCTTCGCCTATCTCAAGATCGACGGCGCTGTCGGCACCACCATCCAGTACCTCGGCGCGCTCACCGGCACCATCAACCTCGGCGTCTACGTGGGCACCAAGACGGGCGTCGTCGGGCGCGTCCAGCTCACCCTCGGCGCGAACAGCATCCCGGGCGTCAGCCTCAACGGGCAGTTCCTGCTCGAGATCAACACCTTCACGTCGACGCAGACCATCCAGTCGTTCGCGCTCGACACGCGCGAGGTCAACGGCCGCCAGGTGTTCAACGGCTTCCAGCGCGACGGCTTCGGCAACCTCGTCGTCACGAACCAGACCATCAACGTCGTGGCCGGCTTCCGCCTCGAGTTCGGCGGCCACCTCATCGTCAGCAACGTGCTCGACATCGACGGCCACGTCGTGTTCTCTCTGGCCACCAGCGGCATCACGCTGGTCGTCAACGGGTCGGCCTCGCTGCAGTACCTCGGGGCGGTCTACATCACCGACTCCGGCTTCTCCATCACGAACAAGGGCCTTGTCGCCCGCATCGACATCCGCCTCGGGGCGGGGTTCGGCGGCTCCGTCGGGCTCGGGTTCAATGTGTCCGCACTCTTGGAGCTCAACACGACCGGTGGCGACTTCGTGCTCGGCAGCACCACAGTCAAGCCGGGCTTCCTGCTGCGCCTCGACGGCTCCATCACGCTCGGCTTCGCGAAGGGAAGCGGCTACGCCGAGATCCGCATCGGCGGCGGCGCCTTCGTCATGAAGTTCGGCGTCGCGTTCGACCTCGCTGGCCTCAAGTTCATGGCCGACGGCGTGGCCGGCGTGTACAGCGACGGCATCGTCATGAAGGTCGCGGTCAGTGTGTCCGCCGACGCCTTCATCTTCAGCCTGAGCGCCTCCGGCACGCTGTCGATCAACACCACCCCCGGCGTGCGCGAGGGCGTCGAGCGTGGCTTCAAGATGGAGCTCACCGGTTCCGTGACCCTGCTCAAGCTGTTCAGCTTCAACGCGGGCTTCACGATCGAGGTCGGGCGGGCGCGCCCCGATGCCGACTTCCAAGCCGGCGACTGGTACCTCAAGGCATACGCGAGTCTCAGCTTCTTCGGGTTCAACCTCAGCGGCGACATCTTCCTCAGCTCCGAGGGCGACTTCAGCCTGAAGCTCTCCGGCCGCATGCAACTCGGCGGCAGCTTCATGGGCATCCGGGGAAGCTTCTCGCTCGAGGTGTCCTTCCTCAAGCACGTGGACGCCTGGGGCATCACCTACTACACGATGTTCATCGGCGGCTCGGCGAGCGTCGAGGTGTACTTCGACTTCAAGATCTTCGAGATCTCCCTCGGCGTGGGGTTGGAACTGTCGGTCAGCGCGGACTCCCGCGACGCCGACATCAACGGCAACGTGCCGCTGAAGTTCCGGATCACCGTGCGGTTCAAGGTGCTCGGCACCTGGTACTCCCGCAGCGACACGTTCACCATCGGCACCGTGACCTTCCCGGTCGTGCCGTACCTGGCCAGCAACGGCCGCACGGACTACGGCGCCGACGCCGGCACGTCCGGCACGTACCGCAATCTGCGCGCCTGGACGCCCACCGACACCCAACTGTTCCTCAACGTCGGCGCGCTGCCGCAGCGCACCGCCCGCAATGTGGCCGGCACCGTGGAGAACGAGACCGTCCTCATCGAGCAGCTCGGCGCCCTGGACGGCAGCGGACGCGCCACGATCAAGGTCTCCGCGTTCGGCTACGAGAGGACCTACCAGCACGTCGCGCGCGTCTACGGCTATTTCGGCAGCGGTGTCGACTCGGTCACGGTCGACCCCAGCGTCCAGATCCCCGTCATCCTCGACGGCGGCGCCGCCAACGACACGATCGTCCTGCACGGCTCGCCCGCCCTCCCGTCGGGCACGCCGGCGGGCGACGCGTCGCTGTGCGCCGTCTACACCCCGGCCGCCCCCGCCTCCTTCGCGGGTAGCGTCCTCTGCGGCGGCGACAACGACGACACCATCACCGTCACCAACGCGGCCTCCGCGGTGGTCCACGGCGGCGGCGGCGCCGACACCATCCGGCACACGGGCACCGGCGACGTTCGCTTCTACGGCGGCGACGGCAACGATCTGCTCGTCGGCAACGCCCCCGACGCGAAGCTGTACGGCGAGGGCCACAACGACACGCTGCAAGGCGCGGCCGCCCTCTACGACGGCGGCTCCGGCAACGACCTCATCCGTGCCACCGCGGCCGTCTTCGACAGCACCGAGGCCACGCCCGTGGTGGGCGGCGCGGACATCGACACACTGGAACTGATCCTGACCGGCGGCGGCGACGACTACACCGTCAGCAACCCCTCGACCGGCGTGCTCACCCACCTGCTCGGGGCCAAGTCCAAGAACTCCTCCGGCATCGAGAAGCTCGTCGTCGACGCCGCCGCAGGTTCCGACCGGGTCACGCTCGACCACATCACGGGCAACGACTCGGGTCTCACCGACATCGACATCACGCTCGGGACGGGAGGCACCGACGTCGTCACGATCCTCGGCGACCTCACGGGCCCCGACACGTTCACCGTCGCCACCATCAGCTCGCCCACCCGCACCGCCGTCACCCGGGCCGGACCCGGCGGCTACACCGTCCGGATCGCCGGCGGCGTCCGTGCCCAGGGCGATGCCCTGTTCATCGACGGCCGCGGGGGCAACGACACCATCGACGCCTCCACCGCCACCGCGGACCAGTTGGCGCTCACCCTCATCGGCGGCGCGAACGACGACCGGATCATCGGCTCGCGGTTCGACGACATCCTCGATCTCGGCGCGGGCAACGACACAGCCACCGGTGGCCTCGGCCGAGACACCTTCATCGACGGCGGCGGTACCAACACGCTCGTGGAGTCGTTCGAGGGCGTGGACTTCGGCCTCTACGACAACCTGTTCGTCGTCGGCCTGGCCGTCGGCCTCAACTTCGGCGTCGGCTCCGTCGCGGAGAACCTGCTCGACATCTTCGCCATCGCGCGCCTCACGTCCACCGGCACCCGCGCCACCACGATGCTCGTGGGCGACTTCGACGGCGTCGTCACGGTGGCCGGACTGACCTACACCGCCGACGCGTGGACCGGCACCGCCTACCTCGACGCCGGCCCCGGCGACGATCTGGTGCGGGTGGAACTCAGCCGCTCCACCGGTCTCGCGGTCCACGTCCAGGGCAGTGCCGGAACCGATCGCGTCGTCGTTCAGGGCAGCACCGCGCCCGACGACCTGATCATCGACGTCGTCACCGTGCCGCCCGCCGACACCTTCGCCAACCGCATCCGGCGTGTCTCCTTCAGCTCCGCCGGCTTCATGTCCCTGCTTGGCACCATCACCTATGGCGACGTCGAACTGGTCGAGATCACCACGCTGACCGGTGGCGACCGGATCGCGGTCCGGGCCCTCCAGGTGGAGACCCGCATCGCCACCGGCGAGCACACCGACCGCATCGCCGTCGGCTCCAACGCCGCCGGCGCCGGCACCACCGCCACGCTCTGGACCAACACCGGCGGCACCGTCGATGCCGTCGACGCCAAGCTCACCGTCATCGGCGGCACCGGCCCCGGCGCCATCACCGGCAACGACCTGCTCGCCGTCGACGACACCGGCGACATCACCGCCAACACCGGCGAGTTGACGTCCACGCAGATCACCGGCCTCGGGATGTCGGTCGGCATCACCTACAGCGGCGTCGAATTCCTCACCATCGACCTCGGCTCCGGCGGCGACACCTTCACGATCCACACGACCCACACCGGCAGCACCGCGATCACCACGCGGGACGGCGCGGACCTGGTCGTCGTGAGGAGCGTGTCCGGTATCACCGCGATCGACTCCGGCGCCCAGGACGACGTCGTGCGTATCTCGTCGACCCCCACCGGCATCGGCGGCAACCTCGTCGGCATCACCGCCCCCCTGACGATCACCGGCGGCCTCGGCACCGACACCCTGTACCTCGACGACGCCGGCACCACCCTCGACCGCATCGGCGTGGTCACGGGCACGAGCGTCTCCGGCCTCGGGATGACCGGCGGCTCCCCGAAGCCGAGCCTGGTCCAGGTGGTCAGCGTCCTCGGCGCCGTCGACGGCCGCTTCGCCCTCAACGTCGCGGGTTACGGCACCACCGGCCAGCTGGCGTTCGACACCTCCGCCGCCCGGATGCAGGAACTCCTCGGCAACCTCGTCGGTCAGAACAACGTCAGGGTCACCAAGGCCGGCGGCCGTTGGACCGTCCAGTGGACCGGCTCCCTCGCGGGTGCCGCCGGGTGGAGCCGAACACTGACCGTCGTTCCCGTGGCCGGATACCCGCTGCTGCCCGCCACCGTCGCGCCCAGCGTCCTCCCGATGACCGACGGCCGCGTGGACTACACGTTCTTCGAGACCCTCGACCTCACCCTCGGCTCCGGCGACGACGTGCTCAACGTCGACTCCACGCACGTGGGGATCACCGACGTGCACGCCGGCCCGGGCGACGACCGGATCAACATCGAGTCCCTCTCCGGCACGACCACCATCGAAGGCCAGACGGGCAACGAGTGGCTGCTGCTCAACCCGATCCCCGGCCCGGCCGCCAACGCGATGAACGAACAGAAGCTCGCGCTCAACGGCGGCGCCGACTCCGACACCTACCTGCTCGAGATGTTCGGCAACGGCAACAGCCGGATCGACGTCATCGACGTCATCGACACCGGCACGAACGTGCTGGTGGTCGGCGGCTCCGCCATCGGCGACACCTTCCTGTTCCGCCGCGGCATGATCGCGCAGCTGTCGAACAAGGTCTCCGGCCTGTTCCAGGACGCCGAGCTGATCACCTACGGGCCCAGCATCTCCGGTGGCGTCCTCGTCGACGGCCGCACGGGCGACGACACGTTCGCCTTCGACGACACCTCGTCGGTCCTCACCGTTCTCGGCGGCCTGGGCAACGACACCTTCCGCTTCGGCCAGCTCTACACCTCCTACACCGCGCCGGCGCCGACGCCCGGCAGCGTGCAGGACCACCTCGGCTTCGACGACTTCTCGATGCCGACGTCGTCGGCCGACCCGGCGTTCCCGGGCGCGTTCTTCGCCTCCAGCCGCGGCTGGCTCACCAACGGCGTTTCCTACACTGCATACGTCTACGGTGGCGAGGGCGATGACCGGTTCGACGTGTTCCGCAACGTCGCCACGCTGCACCTGTTCGGCGAGGCCGGCGACGACACCTTCATCGTCCGCTCGTTCATCTCCGAGTCCCAGGTCGCGCTGCTCAACGCCGGCACCGGCAGCGACTACATCGAGTACGCCGCCAACGCCCCGGTCAACATCGACGGCGGCGACGGCAACGACATCGTCATCGTCATCGGCACCGAGGCACCCGACATCTACGTCGTGACCGCAGACGGCGTCTTCGGCGCAGGCCGCGTCATCCGCTACATCAACGTGGAGAACGTCTCGATCTACGGCATGGAGGGCGACGACGTCTTCCAGATCCTGTCCACCAACCCCGCCATCAACCTCGAGATCTACGGCGGCCTCGGGTCCGACCGCGTCGAGGTGGGCGGCCAGGCGCAGGCCGTGCAGGCCAACGACCTCCTCGGTCACACCGGCCTGATCCGCCACTCCGTCGAGAGCACCACCGGCGGCTGGACCAACATCCCCGTCGACGGCGTCGCCGCGGAGATCATGGATGACGACGAACCCACCGTCGTGCTCGCCCCCGTCGGCGGCTCGCTCGTGCTCGTCGAGGGCGGCGCCTCCGGTCAGGTGTCGGTGCGTCTGACCTTCGCCCCGACGACGACCGTAACGGTGACGCTCACGGGACCGATGGCGCTGCCGTCCAGCCGTGCCGCCGCGATCGAGTTCTGGAACGGCACCGCCTGGCAGACGTCCATCACGCTGACCTTCGCCGCCGGTGACACGGCGGAGCGCCGCATCACCGTCCGTGCCGCGGCGGACCTGGCCGGTGAGGGCGAGCGGATGCACGGCATCGACGCGATCGTCGTGGGCGGCACGTACGAGCGCGCGCTCGTGGCCACCCTGTTCGTTCGCGTGCTCGACGACGAGGCCCCCGCGGTCAACGTCGTGGTGCCCGACGGCGGCATCAACGTGGTCGAGCCCAGCGCCGGCGTCGGCGGCACCACCGCCACCTACACCGTCAGCCTCACCCGGGCGCCCGCCGGCACCGTCAGCGTCCTGGTCACCGCCCCGGCGGGCCTCAAGCTCTCCGTCAACGGCACCACCTGGTACCAGTCCCTGACGATCACCTTCACCGCGGCGACGTCACGCACGCTCCATGTGTCTGCCGACGACGACTCGGTGATCGAGGGCCAGCAGATCGGCCGGATCACCGCCGAGATCACGTCGATCGATCTCATCTCCGGCACCGTCACCGGCACGGGTGGCCTGCCCAGCGAGATCGTCGTGTCTGTGCCGCTGACGCCGGGTGCCCTCAAGGGCATGCGGATCGCGGTCACTGGGGACGGCAACGAGGTGCAGATCCGGCGGATCTGGAACAACACCGCGACCATGATCGAGATCGAGGGCGAGTGGAGCACCGCCCCCGCCGCCGGCGACACGTTCGTGGTCCTCGGCTACACCGACGCCTCCGACAACGCGCTCGGCCTCGTGGTCGCGCCCGTCACCGTGCTCACGCACGACGGCGACACCGAGGGCGTCGTCATCACCCCCGTCGGCGGCCCGATCCGCCTCGTCGAGGGCGCCGTCACCGGCCAGTTCGGCGAGACCGCCCAGTACACGGTGCGCCTCACCATGGCGCCCACGTCGACGGTGACCGTGACGCTGCGGGCCCTCGTCTCGCTCACGCTCAGCCCTGCCGGCTCCTGCGTCACGACCGGCGGATGCACCGCGCAGGTGGAGTTCTGGAACGGTAGCGGGTGGGTCGCCGAGCTCACCCTCACCTTCACCACCGCCAACTGGGCGACCGCTCAGACCGTCCTCATCCGTGCCATCCGCGACACCCGCATCGACGGCAGCCTGCGCCAGGAGTTCGCCGACTCCGCCCGCCGCACCCACCTGATCCAGGGACCGATCTTCGTCTCCGGCGGCGAGGACGACGACCCGCCCGAGGCCATCTACCTCGACGAGTACCTGCCTATCGCGATGCCGGGCGAGACCTCCGGTCATCCGCTGGGCGTCACCGCGACCACCGCACAGGCGATCGAGACCGCCCAGGTCGACACGCTCATCGTCCACAACGAGGACAGCCCGGCCAACGAGACCGGGACCCTGACCTCCAGCCGCATCACCGGGCTCGGCATGGCGCCGACCGGCATCGAGTACGCGCTGTTCGAGGACCTGCAGATTCTGCTCGGCTACGGCACCGACACCTTCACCGTCGAGACCACCCATACCGGCACCACGACGATCAACGCCGGCCTCGGCAGCGACACCATCACGGTGCTCACCGTCGACGGCCACACCCGGATCATCGGCGGCCCCGACGCGCTCGGCCTCGGCCGCCTCGACAACGACACGTTCATCGTGGGCACCGCTTCCGGCCTGCTCGACCTGCTGCGCGCGCTGCTCGTCCTCGAGGGCGGCGTCGGTACCGACGAGGCGACCCTGCGTGACGTCGGCGACGACAACCCCAACCTCGGCTGGCTGACCCAGGACACCGTCACCGGGCTCGACATGACCCCGCGCACAGACCTCGACGAGGTGGATCGTCCGCTCGACCGCCTGTACTCCGTTGCTCCCGCGGCCGGAGCCACACACGTCACGATCATGCTCTCGCAGGTCGTGGGCGGCGTCGCGTCGGGCATCGGCGCGGTGACCTTCGCGGTGACCGCCACCGCCGACCAGGTCCGCGCGGCGCTGCAGGCCCTCCTGTTCCCGCCGAACCCCGGATTCGCGGGATCGTGTGGCCTCGACGGCAAGACCGCCTGCGCTCTCAGCGTCTACGTGTGGAAGGTCGGCGGCACGTTCCTCATCGGCTTCCGCGGCGAGGTCAACGAGTCCACAACCCTGCCGGTCACCATCCAGCTCACGGCGCTCGGCGCCGGCGCGGCCGCCGTCGATGCCGATTCCCGCGCGGGCATCCGCTACCTCGGGCTCGAGACGCTCACCCTGCAGCTCGGCTCCGGCAACGACGTGCTCAACGTCCGTGGCACGCTACCCATCACCCACGTGTCCTTCGGCGCCGGCGACGACCGCGTCTACATCTCGTCCCGCGCCGACGTCGGTATCAACGACAAGCCACAGTTCCTCGCCGGGCACCTCGACGACATCGACGGCACCCTCAACCTCGACCTCGGCGCCGGCCGCCACACCCTGCTGCTGAGCGACGAGGACGCGGGCGCCGGCGACGGCACCGTCGCCACCCCGGTCCTCATCACCGACGTCGTCTCCGCCGCGCAGGCCCGCGACGCCGCCCTGGCCGCTCTCGGCGAGATCTTCGTCGTCGGCCTCGCCCCGGCCGGTATCTCCTGGCGCGCGGCCGCCGGCTCCACCGGCACCTTCGCTGACGGCATCCGGATCTGGACCTCCGGGTTCGCCGACCGCATCGTCATCGACGGCACCCACGAGCGCGGCACTGTCCGCACCACCACCTGGCTCAACACGGGCCTCGGCGACGACCACGTCACTGTGAACCTCACCGCGGGCCAGGACGGGTTCTTCGTCCTCAACACGCAGGGTCAGAACGACAACGTGCTCGACCTGACCGCTGACCTCGACGACGGCGACGAGCCGGTCGCGGCCGACCGCGTGGTCTCGGTCGTGGTCAACGGCACCACCACAATTCCGCTGAGCCGCTACACCGTCAGCTCGCGCCTCGACCTCATCGGTCTGTTCGACTCGCTGGTGCCCGGCGACTCCGTCGTCGTGACACTGCACCTGACGTCGTGGACCGTTCAGAGCACCGGTTCGTTCGATCTCGTCAGCGACTCCGATGTCGTCGGGTACCGCGTCTGGGTCAACGGCCGGCTCCTGGCCGCCAGCGAAATCGCCGAGAGCGAGCTGTCCGCCACAGACACGCGGCTCACGTTCGCCACGCCGAACCAGCGCGACGGCTCGACCGCTCACGTGGTCGTCGAGGTCACCCGCAGCTCCACCCAGAGCTTCGAGATGCCCGCCTCCGGCGCCATCCTGCCGGTCGGGACCACCGACGACGACACCGTCGTCGGGAACGCCTCCACGCTCCCGCTGGTCATCTTCGGCGGCATCGGCAACGACGCCCTCCACGGCGGGACTGGTGGGGACATCGTCTTCGGCGACCGCGGCCTGGTCCAGTGGGTCGACGCGGCGGGACTGGTCGTGGCGCAGTCCGGCAACGGCGGCGTGGACGACTTCACCGACGGCGCCGTCCGCCCGCTCGGGCTCGTGACCACGGTCGACCCGACCATCGGCGGAACCGACACCATCACCAGCGGCATCGGGTGGGACCTGGTGCTCGGCGGCGCTGCGGGCGACCACATCACGACGAACCGCGGCGAGACCGCGGGCAGCCCCGACGCCGGCGGCATCGTCTTCGGTGACCACGGGTTCATCGACTGGGTGTCGCTCGACACCGCGCCGGCAGACGTCGACCGGGTGTGGTCGACTGACCCGTCGCTCGGTGGCGACGATCTCGTCTACTCGGGCGTCGGCGATGACCTGGTCATCGGCGGTCCCGGCTCAGACGAGATCCACGCGTCCCACGGCCGCAACGTGGTTGTCGGTGACAACGGCACCTTCACGGCCACCGCACCCGCCGTCGCCACCCCGAAGTGGGGCACTCTGCCGCTGACCGCCGGCATCCTCGAGACCACCAACCCGACGATCGGCGGCGTGGACACTATCACCTCCGGCTCCGGCATCGACCTCGTTCTCGGCGGCGCCACGGGCGATGACATCTCCGTCGGCGCGAACCACGACGTCGCCGTCGGCGACCACGGGTTCATGGCTCTGGCGGTGCGCGGGGGCAACCTCGTCGTGGTGACCATCACGGTCAACGCCAATGACCTCGGTGGCGCGGACACCATCCGCGGCGAGGCCGGCGAGGACATCCTCATCGGTGGTACCGGCGACGACCGCATCGACGGCGGCACCCAGCGCGACCTCATCTTCGGCGACAACGTGTCGCTCGACCGCTCCAACTCGTTCGGGAACCACACCAACCCGCGGTTCCAGGTGCTCATCGGGACGACGATCTACTCCGTCGTCGGCGGTAACACGGCCGGCGCCGCGCAGGTCACCGGCAGCTGGCAGAACGACCCCGCGGGTTCGACGGCCTGGAGCGACTTCCGGGTCACCCTGCTCGACCACGCCGCCAACACGGCAGCCGACCGCTTCGGTGACGACTACATCGCCGGCGGCGCACACGACGACATCATCTTCGGTGCTCTGGGCGACGACGTCATCCAGGGCGACGGCTCCATCGACACCGCACTGACCGGCGGCGAGGACGTCTCCGCCGCCCGCGACGCCAACGGCTTCTTGGTTCTCAACCCGTCATTCGAGGCGAGCACCGACGGCGACGACTACATCGAGGGCGGCGGCGGCACCGATACGATCTTCGGCAACCTCGGCCGCGACGACATCATCGGTGGCAGCTCCAGCCTCTTCTCGCTGATCACGTCCGACCTGCGCCCCGATGCTGCCGACTTCATCTTCGGTGGCGCCGGTACCCGCATCGGACGCAACAACGACGATGTCAGCGACGACGAGGACTGGGTCACCGTCGAGGGTCCCGTCGGCCACGGCCGCGACTCCGACACCATCGTCGGCGACAACGGCAACATCTACCGGCTCGTGGGCGTCAACGGCACCGCCGGCAGCGGATACCTGACGTTCAACTACGACAGCTACAGCACTGTGGCGAACGAACGGCTCCTCCCGCGCGCCGTCGACCTGCTCGACTACACACCTGGCGGTCCGGACTGGCCGACCTACGCCGGTGACATCTTCGGCAACGACGAGGTCCACGGCGAGTCCGGCGACGACACCGTCTACACCGGCGCGGGTAACGACGTCATCTTCGGCGACGCCGGCGACGACGACCTCATCGGCGGCTGGGGCCACGACTGGATCTCCGGCGGCACCGGCATCGACGGCATCCTCGGCGACGACGGCCGCATCTTCACCGCCCGCAACGGCACCGCGGAGCCCCTCAACGGCATCATCGCCACGGTCCAGCGCTCGATCTACACCCCGGGCAAGGTCCAGACCGCGATCCTGTACCCGACCGGCCAGCTGAACAAGACAGTCGACCTCACCCCGTTCGCCGCCGACGGTGACTGGGCGAACCCGCTCAACCCGATCGCCTACGCCAACGACGTCATCTTCGGCGGCTGGGACGACGACTTCATCCACGGCGGCTCCGGCGACGACGCCATCTCCGGCGCCGAGGCGCTCGTCGAGGGTTACGGATACCGGGAGGTCGGACGCGTCCGGAGCGACTTCTACCGTCCGTTCAATGACGGTGGCCTGCTGGGCTTCAACACCAGCGCAGGCATGTTCCCGCTCTACAACGAGTACGCGCCGATGGTGAAGATCGTCATCGACGGCGGCGAGTGGTTCCTCAACTTCGACGCCACCGAGGGCAGGAACTGCCTGGCCTACGCGCTCGACGGCACCTGCCTGACGCCGATCACCGTGCCCTCCGACGGCAGTGACGTCATCTTCGGCGACCACGGCAACGACTGGCTCGTCGGCGGCACCGGCCGCGACACCCTGTGGGGCGGTTGGGGCAACGATCTGATGAACGCCGACGACGTGCTCACCACCAACGGTGGCCTCAACGACCAGCCGGACACGAACACGGCGTACGAGGACCGCGCCATCGGCGGAGCCGGGCTCGACATCCTCATCGGCAACACCGGCGGCGACCGCCTCATCGACTGGGTCGGCGAGTTCAACAGCTACCTGGTGCCGTTCGCCCCGTTCGGCCTCGGCACGGTCAGCCGTCAGGTGCCTCCGGGCCTCTACGACTTCCTCTACGACCTCTCCGAGGCACAGGGCGCGGACTTCACCATCCCGCAGCTGGCCGGCCCAATGTCTGAGGACCGCAACGGGGAGCCGTTCGGCGAGATCGGCCTCATCACGCAGCAGGACGACTTCTGGCAGGAGCAGACCGGCGGTCCGCGCGACCCGCAGCCCGGCAACGTGCCCGGAGGCAAGCGCGACGTCCTCCGCGCGGCGGACTTCAACAGCGGCGCACAGGCGTTCTTCGCCGACTCCGGCACGTTCGTCACCCAGGGCGGCACGCTCAACGTGACCGCGACGTCGACCACCGGCGACGCCGTCGCGGTCTGGTACATCGACCAGTACCTGCCGATCTACTTCGAGATCCACGGCCAGGTCTTCCTCACCAAGCCCACCGCGGGCTGGAAGGCCAACGCGTACGTGATCTTCGACTACTTCGCCCCCGACGACTTCAAGTTCGCCGGCGTCGACCAGTCCACCAACAAGCTGGTCATGGGCCGCCGCACGGCCGCCGGCTGGTTCGTCGACGTGCAGAGCTTCATCCCCGGCGGCGTGAAGTACAACACCTGGTACACGATGCTCGTGGCCGTCAACGGCACCACCGTCACGGTCCTCCTGGGCGGCGCCTTCGCCTTCACCCACACGTTCGCGCCGCGGATCATCGACGGCGTCGCGGTCGGTCTCAACAAGGGCTTCGTCGGCGTGGGCTCCAACCAGGCGCGCGGCAAGATCGACAACGTGTCCGTCGCGGTCCTGCCGCCGCAGATCACGCTGGACGTGACCGAGTCCTTCGAGGACGGCCCGGGCCTGGTCGACGACGTGCAGACCGGGTCGTGGACCGCAGCCGACGGCGCCCTCACGGCGTCGGGCACGCCGGCGGCACCCGCCGTGACGCTGCTCGACCTCGGTGACACGCTCGAGGCCAACTCCTACCTCGAGATCACCGCGAGCCTGCGGATCGCCGAGGGTGGCATCGCGGGTCTCGTCTACGACTTCTACAGCCTCGACGAGTTCAAGTTCATCGTCCTCGACGTCGCGACGCAGACCGTGATCTTCGGACACGTCACCCGGGGCTCGTGGTCCATCGACCAGACCGTCAGCCAGGTGCTCGTCGCGGGTGCCGACTACACGATGGTCGTGACCATCAAGGGCGCATCGGTGTCGTTGGAGCTGAACGGATCGTTCGTCCGGTCGATGGCGTACAGCGCGGCTCTGGCCGATGGCCGGGTCGGCCTGGTGGTGGGGTCCGCGACCGCGTCGTACGACTCCGTGCGGATCCGCACCGACGGCTGGACCGCGCCGGAGGGAACGGTGACCGAGCCCGTCCCGACGGATCCCGTGCCGGCCGACCCGGTGCCGACCGATCCCCTCCCGACGGATCCGGACCCGACCGACCCCGTGCCGACAGACCCGGAGCCGACCGACCCCGTACCCACGGAGCCGGAGCCGACAGAGCCGGTGCCGACGAAGCCCCCCAAGAAGAAGTGACCCTCCTGATCACTTGCCTCCGCGGTGGGGGAGCGGCCTGTAGCGTGAGCGCATGAAGGCCGTTGTGGGACTGGCGACGTCAATCCTCGCGTCGTGTGTCCTGATCGGCTGCACCTCCGCCCCGTCCTCCCCGCCCAGCCCGTCGCCCTCGCCGTCGTTGTCCCCGTCGTCGTCCGCATGGCCGGAGCGGCGGTGCCAGGATCTCGCGGGCACCGTCGGCGCGGCCCTCCAGCGGGTGGTGGACAGCTACGACGACCGCCTGGCCTCTCCCGCGCCGTCGCCGACCCCGACTCTCACCGCGACGCCCTCAGCCACCCCGACCGCCACAGCCCAGCCCGCCGAAGGCGACGAGATCCAGGACGCGCTGGCCGAGGTCCGCGACGCCGTCGAGGAGCGTCGCTGCGCGGCCGCCCAGATGCGCGCCGACGTCGACGCCGGCATCGACGACGTGCGGGCGGAGTCACCGTTGGCGGAGGCGGTGCGGGCGCGTCTGGTCGCGGGACTCGACGGCCGGATCCCCGAACTGCCGGTGCGCCGAACGGTGTCCCCCGACGAGGACCTGGCCACCGCACTCGCGGAGGTGCCGTCCGGATCGACGCTCCTGCTCAGCGAGGGGGCCTTCACGCTCGCCCAACCGCTGGTCATCCTCAGCTCTGTCACGCTGCTCGGCGAGGGTGAGGAAGCCACCGTGCTGACGTCCGCCGCGCCGGAGGCAGCCATCCTCATCGCGACCGCCGAGCCCGTCACCCTCGACTCCCTCACGCTGAACCGCGACCCCGCGGTCCCCGGCTCCGGCGTCGTCGCGGGAGGGGCCGCCACGCTGGCGCTCGCGCACGTCACCATGTCCGGCGGGCGCCCGGACGACACCGGGGGCGGAGCCGGGGTCATGCTCGTCGGCGGCGACAGCGAAGCGGAGCGTCGCACCACCTTCGAGGCCACCGACGTCACCCTCCGCGACAACGCCTGGGCGGGGCTCGCCGTCGCCGGCGCGCACCGCGTCAGCGTGACGGACGTCGACCTGATCGGCAACGGCGAGTGCGGCGTGTGCTTCCTCGGCGACTCCGACGGCTCCCTGTCGGGCGGGACCTTCTCGGGCAACACGGTGGGGATCGCGGTGGCGGAGTCGGCCCGGCCCACGCTGCTGGACCTGCGGATCGACGGCGGGGAGGTCGGCCTGCAGGTGGAGGGCGCCGCGGCGCCGGTGGTCGAGGGCGCCACCATCGCGGGGTCGAGCCGGGCAGCGGTGATCGTCGGCGGGACCGCCACCGGAGCGCTGGCGCGCATGGTGTGCACGGACGTCGAGTTCGGGATCGTCGTCACGGACACCGCCGCCCCCACCCTCACCGACAACGAGTGCGCGTTGGCGCGGGGCCGCACCGGCTCGGAGTCGCCGTCGCCCACCCCGGGGGGATGACCGCATGCCCTACGTCGAGGAGATCCCCGCGGCCCGCTCCATCCGGCCGCTGCCCGCGTCCGTGACCGGTTTCGTCGGCGCCTGCGACGCCGGGCCCGTCGACACCCCGGTCGTCGTGACCAGCGCCGGGGAGTACCACGCGATCTTCGGCCCCACCCTGGACCCCGGGCGGCCCCTCGGACACGCCGTCGACCTGTTCTTCGTCAACGGCGGCAGGCGGTTGACGGTCGTGCGGGCGGCGTCGCCCGCCCCGGATCATCTCGTCCCGGCTGCGGGAGGAGGGGTCCACGCGCTGGCCGACTCCGGCGTCACGGTCCTCGCGGTACCAGGCCTGACAGCCGACCACCACCTCCAGGTGAGCACTACCCTCGCCCTCTGCGCGGCGTGGCGCGCTGTGTTCGTCCTCGACCTCCCGCCCAGCCCATTCGACGACGGCGCCGGCGCAGCCGCTCGGCAGACCGGCCCGCACCGGGAGCGCGCCGCCGCCTACCATCCCTGGCTCGTGACGGGCGGGGTCGCGGTCCCGCCGTCGGGCGCCGTCGCGGGCGTGATCGCGCGCACCGACGCGGAGCGCGGGATCTGGAAGGCGCCGGCCGGTGTCGCGGTGTACGGGCTAGACGGGTTCACCGAGGCGCTCGACGACGTCGCCAACGAGGCGCTGCTCCAGGCCGGGGTCAATGCGATGCGCGAGTTCCCCGGCCGGGGGCGGCTGGTGTGGGGCGCGCGGACGCTCGCAGGGGCCGACAGCGCGGAGCCGGCCCGTCGCTACCTCCCGATGCGGCGGCTCACCGATCACGTGCTCGGGTCGCTGGCCGCGGGCTTGGAGTTCGTCGTGTTCGAGCCCAACGAGGCCCCTCTCTGGCTGCTCGTCAAGCAGCTCGTAGAGAGCTTCCTCAACGAGCTGTGGCGGGCCGGAGCGTTCCCGGGTGACCGGCCCCAGGACGCCTACGGGGCGCGGTGCGGGCTCGGCGAGACGATGACTCACGCGGACCTGCAGGACGGCAAGCTGGTGGTGGAGGTCCACCTCGCGACCATGCGGCCGGCCGAGTTCGACGTTCACCGGTTGACCTTCCAGACCCAGGGGTAGCCATGTCCTATCCGTCGCAGCGAGACGTGGCCGACGTCGTCGCGATCGCCGACCCCGTGGTCCGCAACACCGCCATCACCGCCTGTTACCGCGACCTGGCGCTCGCCGTCGCGGACCTCACGGGCCGCAGCGACGTCAACTGGCTGGCGTTCGGGGCGTGGGCCAGCGCCTCGGCAGGCCGCGTCATCCGCAGGGAAGGGCTGCCGCTCGGGCTGGACCCCGGCACCTCGGGTGCGGTCGCGGAGGGCAACCGGACGATCATCGCCGACGTCGCGCCCCGATTCGTGCGGTGGCTCGACGAGGTGACCCGCGCAGGTGGGCCCACCCGGACCGCGCTGGAGGTGGCGGTCGCGGACCCGCTGTTCGACGACGCCCCCGATCTCGGCGCGGCGATGGTGGCCTACCAGTCCGCGCTCGAGTTGCGGGCCCTCGCGGCGGCCGAGGAACTGGACGAGGAGGCAGACCGGGCGGTCGCGGAGCTGATGCTGTTGGGCAACGTGCGGGTGGCGGCGCACGAGCAGTGGATCGCGGACGCGCTGATCGACGATGCGATGCCGTTGGGTGGGCTGTTCGGGCGGATCGTGACCAGGTTCGTGGACGTGGTCACCCCCGACGGGCCCCTCGATGTGTGCCGTGAGGTGCCCGCGCCGTCGTATCTGGACGGCGCGCGATTCCCCGCAGTCCTGGAGCACCTGCGGCAGGGGGAGCTGTGCGAGCTCGCGGCGCGGTTCGACCACGCGGTCGCCGGGGAAGTGGTGGGGAGCGAGGCGACGACGTGGGAGTGCTACGAGGAGCGGATGGGGTTCATCTTCGCGTTCTTTCGGGCATACGCGCGCGACGCCCGCTTCTTCGACGCCCCGCCTGCCCTCGCTCGCTGAGGTTGCGCCCTGCTCCGTTCGCAGGTCGCGCCCGCCCTGTTCGCTGAGGTCGCGCCCGACGGCGGAGCCGTCGCGGCGAGTCTCGAAGCCGACGCCACCCCGCTCGCTGAGGTTGCGTTGCACCGTTCGCTGAGGTCGCGCCCGACGGCGGAGCCGTCCGGGCGAGTCTCGAAGCCGACGCCGCAGGCGTCGATCCCCCAGCCCCGCTCGCTGAGGTCGCGCCCGGTGCGGAGCACCCGGGCGAGTCTCGAAGCCGACGCCGCAGGCGTCGATCCCTCAACCCCGTCCGCTGCTGGTGTGGGGAGCCGTGACCCGACGCTCGGGCGGCACTTGTGGACGGGTGGTCTGTTCAGGTGACCGACTGGCTGGGGTTGAGTAGCCGAGGCCGCCCGAGCGTCGGTTCCCGTCTCCCCACACTGGTTCGGGCGGTGGCGTGGCCGGGTTCGGGGGCGTGCCGGTGGGGCGGCCTTGGGTCGGGTTGGTCTGGGCGGGACGCCAGTTGGGTGATCGTCGGGTTGGGCATCACTGCGCATTGCCGCCCCACCGTCCCACCCCCTTGCGGAGCCCGCTCGCTGAGGTCGCGCCCGGTGCGGAGCACCCGGGCGAGTCTCGAAGCCGACGCCGCAGGCGTCGATCTCTTGACCACCCCTCCTGAGGTTGAGCCGGCATCGTTCGCTGAGGTCGCGCCTGCCCGTTCGCTGAGGTCGCGCCCGACGGCGGAGCCGTCCGGGCGAGTCTCGAAGCCGACGCCGTAGGCGTCGATCTCTTGACCACCGCTCCTGAGGTTGAGCCGGCATCGTTCGCTGAGGTCGCGCCCGACGGCGGAGCCGTCCGGGCGAATCTCGAAGCCGACGCCGCAGGCGTCGATCTTCCGGCCTTGGAAATCCGAAAATTGTCAGTGGCCCCCGCCAGAATAGGTCACATGAGTGATTCCATGCGCGAGCAGATGCAGCGATCCATCGCTGCACTGTGGGATGCCGCGCTGTCACTCACCACCGACGACACCCCAGCGGACCGTCTCTCCGGTCTGGTCGCCGCGGTCATCGAGGCCGAGGCGCAGCTCGCCGGTCTCCGCCTTCACCTGCTGCATGAGGCGAAGCTGGCCGCCGCGGAGGCTGTGATCGATGGGGTGCGGCAGTCGGTGCGCACCACCCCCGCGCAGGCCACCGCATCGTTGCGGCTCGCGCAGGATCTGTGTGACAGGTTCCCGCTGATCGGAGCCGCCCTCAACGACGGCTCGATCTCGCTGGCGCAGGCCGACGCCATCGTCGCGGGCTTGCGGAAGCTGCCCGGGCGATTGACCCGCGTGGAGCTAACGCGTTGCGAGGAGGAGATCCTCGCCCACGTCGACACCCTCGGCCCGTCCGAACTGCGGGTCCTCGCAGCACGTCTGGTCGAGATCATCGACCCCGACGCATCAGATGCCGACGACGCGAAGCGCCTCGCCCGGGAAGAAGCCTCCGCCCATCGGGGCAGGTTCCTGCGCCTGGCACCGGACTATCACGGCTCGATGCGCATCACCGGACAGTTGCCCGTCTCCGACGCGGCACTGCTGACCGCGCAACTGGACGCGTTGATGCCGGACGCCTCCACTTACACTGCCACCGGTGAGGCCGCGTCGCGGGACGCGCGTCGCGCGGATGCGCTGGTCCTGCTCACCCAGAAAGCCGCCAACACCGGAACGCTGCCCAGGCATGGCGGGGACAGGCCCCAGGTGCACGTCACCCTCGACCTCGACACCCTCACCACCGGCCTCGGTCGGGTTGGCCTGATCGGGCTCGACGACGTCGACGGCCTGCCAGCCGGCGAAGTGCGGCGACTCGCGTGTGACGCCGGCATCATCCCCCTCGTCCTGGGCGGACCATCCCGGCTGCTGGATGTGGGCCGCACCTACCGCATGTTCACCCCCGGCCTGCGGGCCGCGCTGGTGCAGCGCGACGGTGGCTGCGCGTTCCCCGGCTGCACCGCCACCCCGGCGTGCTGTGAGGCGCATCACATCGTGCCCTGGTGGCAGGGCGGTGAGACCCGGCTAGGAAACGGGGTACTCCTCTGCCCCCACCACCATCGCCTGGTGGAGCCCGACCCGTTGCAGTCCGAGGCCTCGCAGTGGCGGGTACATCTGGACCCGGTCACCGGACTGCCGTGGTTCACCCCACCCAGACACATCGATCCCGCCAGACGCCCCCGGCAACACCGCCGCTTCCGACTCCAACAGATCCGCGCCGGGGCACCCCCCTGCCCAGACCCCAGCCCGCCAGACACCGACCCAGCGGAAGTCGACCCGCCCGAGACGGAGTTGTCAGCCGCCGACCGGCCGGATCTGGGCGACCTCATCCGCCGCTCCGCCAGCATCTGGGGCGACGGCACCTGACCCGCATCCAGGGGGATCGACGCCTGCGGCGTCGGCTTCGAGACTCGCCCGGACGGCTGCGCCGTCGGGCGCGACCTCAGCGAACGGGGTCGGCGCGACCTCAGCGAACGGGGTCGGCGCGACCTCAGCGTCGCTGGGGATTCCCGCGAGGGGGTGGGACGGTGGGGCGGCTGCGCGCAGTGATGCCCAACGCGAGGGTCACCCAACTGGCGTCCCGCCCAGACAGACCCGACCCAGGGCCGCCCCACCGGCACGCCCCCGGACCCGGCCACGCCAGAGCAGGACCAGTGTGGGGAGACGGGAGCCGACGGTCGGGCGGCCTCGACTGCTCAACCCCAGCCATCCGTTCACCTGGACAGAACACCCGGATACGAGGGCCGCCCGAGCGTCGGGTCGCGGCTCCCCACACCTTCAGCTGACGGGGTCAAGGGATCGACGCCTGCGGCGTCGGCTTCGAGACTCGTCCGGGTGCTGCGCACCGGGCGCGACCTCGGCGAACGGTATTGCGCGACCTCAGCGAACGAGCACGCGACCTCAGCGACCGCGCAAGCGTGACTGGGCGCGGAGTGGTTAGTCGCAGCGTCAACGACCGCGCAGGAGTATCGTAGAAAAGGTTCCCTGGAGGGCATCATGAGCACTGCGACTCACCCCACATCCACGCCCACCCGCGGCCCCAGCGCCCGCGAGGCCCGCACCGTTGCGGAGGCGGCACGACAGACCGAGTGGACGAAGCCCAGCTTCGGTAAAGAACTGTTCCTCGGCAGGCTGCGGCTGGACCTCATCGAGCCGTGGCCCACACCCAGCGCGGCGGCCAAGGCGAAAGGCGAGAGCTACCTCAAGCGGGTCGAGGACGTGTGCCGCCGGATCGACGGCGCCCGCATCGAGCGCGACGCCAGCATCCCAGACGAGACCTTCGCCGAACTCGCTGAGATCGGTGCCTTCGGGATGAAGGTTCCCGAGCCGTACGGAGGTCAGGGTCTGAGCCAGTACCACTTCAACAAGGCGCTCACACTGATCGGGTCGGCCAACCCCGCGGTCGCCGCGACGCTCTCCGCGCACCAATCCATCGGCGTGCCCCAACCGGTCAAGATGTTCGGCACCACCGCCCAGAAGGACGAGTACCTCCCGCGGGTGGCCGCCGGTGAGATCTCCGCCTTCCTGTTGACGGAGCCCGACGTCGGATCGGATCCCGCCCGCCTCGCCACCACAGCCACGCTCGAGGGCGACTCCTACGTCCTCGACGGCGTGAAGCTCTGGGCCACCAACGGCACCATCGCCAGCCTCTACGTCGTCCTCGCCCGCGTTCCGGCCACCACCGACAAGAGGGGCGGCATCACCGCGTTCGTCGTCGAGGCGGACTCGCCCGGCATCACCGTCGAGCGGCGCAACGCGTTCGTCGGCCTCCGCGGCATCGAGAACGCCCTCATCCGCTTCCACCAGGTCCGGGTCCCCGCGGCGAATGTGCTGGGCGCCGTCGGCAAGGGCTTGAAGATCGCGCTGGCCACGCTCAACACCGGCCGGCTGTCGCTGCCCGCCATGTGCGTGGGCGCGGCGAAGTGGTCGCTGCACGTGGCGCGCGGCTGGGCGGGGGAGCGGGTCCAGTGGGGTCAGCGCGTGGGCGACCACGAGGCCATCGCCACCCGGATCGCGTTCATCGCGGCCACCACGTACGGGATGGAGTCAATGCTCGATCTGGCCAGCATGCTGGCCGACGACGACGCCAACGACATCCGCATCGAGGCCGCCCTGGTGAAGCTGTATGCCTCCGAGATGGGGTGGCGCGTCGTCGACGACCTCGTCCAGATTCGCGGAGGCCGTGGGTACGAGACGGCCGAGTCGCTGGCGGCGCGCGGTGAACGTCCCGCGGAAGTTGAGCAACTCATGCGCGACATGCGCATCAACCGCATCTTCGAGGGATCCACCGAGATCATGCACCTCCTCATCGCCCGCGAGGCCGTCGACGTTCACCTTGAGGTGGCCGGCGAGATCATCGACCCGGAGGCGTCCACGCGTGCGCGGGCAGAGGCCGTGGCGCGGGCGTCGGCCTTCTATGCCAGGTGGCTGCCGATGCTCGCTGTCGGCGCGGGGACGGTGCCCGGGGCCTACCGCGAGCACGGACCGCTGGCGGAGCATCTGCGCTACGTCGAGCGTGCCGCCCGCCGTCTCGCCAGGGCGACCTTCGCGGGAATGGCGCGCTGGCAAGGCAGGTTGGAGCATCGGCAGGCGTACCTGGGACGGATCGTCGACATCGGCGCCGAGCTGTTCGCGATGGCTGCGTCGTGTGTGCGGGCCACCGCCGAGCGCGACTTCCATCCCGACGGCGTGGAACTCGCAGCCGCGTTCTGCGAGCAGGCACGGGTACGGGTGGACGCGCTGTTCGGTGAGCTGTGGCACAACTCGGACCGCAGTGATCGCCGCCTGGCACGTCGCGTGCTGGACGGACACCATACGTCGCTCGAGGAGGGGGTCCTCCATATCGCCGATGATCTGCCGTGGGTCGCGGCCTGGGCGCCCGGGCCCTCGACCGCCGAGGACGTCCGGCGACGGGTCCCCCGCCCGACCTGACGGTCGCTCCGCCGCCCAGGATGCCGGGCAGCCACTGAGCCCCGGCCCAGGACGCAGCGGAACTGCTCGTGCATGTCGGCGTGCCGCTCAGACATCGGCGCACAACGTGCACCTTCCGCTCCCCGAAACCCGATCCGGCCCGGCCCCGCGCACCTAGCATGGCGACATGTCCCGCACCGCAGCGTTCGTCGTCGACCTGCCCGCTTCCTGCCCGCCGGACGAGGCGCTGCGCCGGGTACTGGATCTCCGCGCCCACTCCCGCCTCATCCCGCTCACCACGGTCACGCCTGCGGTGGCTGCGGACGATCTCGTGACAGGACTCACATTCGTGGGCCGAACCGCCGTCGGGAGGGTGGGTTTCGACGATCCCATGCGGATCCTGTCACTCTCCTTCGATCCGCCCGCGGCGCGCATCGTCAAGGAGGGTCGCGTCATCGCGGGCGCCATCAACGTCACCGCCATCCCCGCCGCGACCGGCAGCCGGATCAGGTGGGAGCAGACGGTCGAGATCCCCTGGTTGCCGCGATCCCTCCAGCCCGTCGCCGCCCGGATCCTGCGCGAGGGATACCGCAGAGTGCTGTCTAAACTGCTGGACGGCGGGTAATGAGGGGACATGGAGTCGATGACGTCTGTCTGGTTCGCCACTCACCCCGCGCCGCACGTCGCGCCCCAGCCGTTCCCTGAGGGGAGCCGGTTCGACACTGTCGTCGCCGGCGCCGGCCTGACCGGTCTCGCCACCGCGGCGCTTCTCGCCCGTGCCGGGCAGCGGGTCGCTGTGGTCGAGGCCCGCAGCGTCGGCGCTGTCGCCACGGGACACACCACCGCGAAGGTGTCGCTGCTGCAGGGCAGCACCCTGTCGGACATCCGGTCTCATCAGAGCGACGAGGTGCTGGCGGCGTACGTCGACGGCAACCGCGAGGCCCAGGCGTGGCTCGCGCGCTTCCTGGAGGAGCGCGACATCGAGTTCCAGAGCCGCACCGCCTACACGTTCGCCTTCGGGGGCGACGGCGTGAGCACGCTCGAGGACGAGCTCGCGGCCTGCCGCGCCGCCGGGCTCACCGGCGTCACGTGGACCACCGACACCGGGCTGCCCTTCGACGTCTCCGGCGCACTCGCCCTGCCCGACCAGCTGCAGATCCATCCGCTGGTCGTGCTCGACGCTCTCCTCGAGGACCTTGTCGATCACGGTGGGGTCGTCATCGAGGGCGTCCGGGTCACCGACGCCGAGGTGGACTCCTCGGTGAAGGTGAGCACCACCGCGGGCGGCCTCGAGGCCGACCAGCTGATCCTCGCCACCGGCACCCCGATCCTGGACCGCGGGGGCTATTTCGCGAAGCTGGAGCCGCATCGTTCCTACGCCACCACCTACCGGGTCCCGGGCGCCATCCCGCAGGGGATGTACCTGAGCGTCGACGGCCCCGGCCGGTCGCTGCGGACAGTGCCCGTCGACGACGGCGAACTCCTCATGGTCGGCGGCAACGGCCACGTCGTGGGCCGGATAGACTCCGAGGCCGCCGCCGTCGCCGACCTGCGGCGGTGGACCGCCGAGCATTTCCCGGGCGCCGAGCCCACTCACGCCTGGTCCGCGCAGGACTACCGGGCCGTGGACCGCGTCCCCTACGTCGGGGAGCTTCCGCGCGGGGAGGGCCGCATCTTCGTGGCGACGGGATACAACAAGTGGGGCATGACCAACGGGGTCGCGGCCGCGCTGATGCTGAGCGGCCGGCTGCTCGACGGATCGATGCCGTGGGCCGACGTACTCGCCGAGCGCACGCCGACGTCGTCCACGCTGCTCAGCGCGCTGGCGCCGAATGCCAAGGTGGCCGCCACGCTCGCGAAGGACTGGGTGCAGGCCGAGGTGGGTGGGCTGCCCGACGAGCCGCCGGCCGAGGGCGAGGGGGTCGTGGGCCGCGGGCCGCGCGGCGTCCCCGAGGCCGTCTCCACCGTCGACGGCGTCACCTGCCGCGTGTCCGGCATCTGCACGCACCTCGGCGGGGTGGTCCGATGGAACGACGCGGAGAAGTCGTGGGACTGCCCGCTGCACGGGTCGCGGTTCGCGCCCGACGGCGCGCTCCTCGAGGGCCCGGCCGTGGCTGATCTCCCGGGATCGGAGGGCTAGCCGCGGGCGGCGACAGGCCGACGCCGCGACGCGCCGAGCGCCTCGGGACCGAACCGGACGGCCAGGGCCGCGCCGACGACGACCACGGCGGCCGCCGCCGCCGCGATGCCGGTGGGCAGCGATTCGGGGGAGTCCGTGATCCGGCCGACCGCGATCCAGCTCAGGCCCCACGCCATGGCCGCCGCGACGGCGAGCCGTCCGCCGAGGGTGCGGGCGAGGATCACCCCGAGCACCGCGGCGACCACGAGCACCGCGACCGCGAAGAACTCCGAGGCGGGGCGACCGGGGTCCACGCCCGCCGCGACGAGGGTCGCGGTGATGTTCGCGATGGTGGCCACCGACACCCAGCCGAGGTAGAGCCCGAAGGTGCCGTCGACGACGACGCGCTCGGCGTCGATCCACCCGCGGGACGACCGGGGCGCGATCACCGTTAGGCGTCGCACGAGGGTCCCCAGCACGAGCGCCAGCGCGACGATCACGACGACGCTCAGCCACAGCTGGCCGACCTGGGTTACCAGCAGCCAGGAGGCGTTGAGCACCATCGACCACGCGGCGAGCCACCCGATGGCCCTGGCGCGAGGGGTGGCCGCGTTGGCCGGCAGCCACTGCCACACCACGTAGGCGATGAGCCCCATGTAGATGACCGACCAGATCGAGAACGCGCTCACCGCCGGGGCGACGAGCGTGGCGGTTGCGGAGAGGCTGCCGCCGGCGCTCTCCTCGACGCGAGTGCCGATCACCCCGATCCCGAACAGGGTCCCGATGATCATGAACACCGCGCTGGCGGTGACGACCACCTGTCGGATGCGGTCGGTGGTGCTGGTCATGGGAGCCCCTCTCATCAAGCTTGAACAAAGCTTATACAACATCGTCTCGTTTGGGAAGCGACCCACGGCGCCAACGAGGAGCGGCTGGCCGACGTCAAGGAGCTCTACGACCCGGCCCACCTCTTCCGATCCCGAACGCCTCGCGCGACGGTGAGCCGACACTCATAGCGGCGCAGCAGGACGGGCACAGACACCCCACAGATTCGGCTGGCGGAATGGACTCACCACCACCCGCGATCCGAGGAGTTCCCCGTGTCCACCACCGCCCTGTTGTATCTGGCCAACGTCGCCGCCATCGCGATCCTCACGCTGGGGCTCTACTTCCCCCGCCACGGGCGCCGCGACCTCGTCGTGGCCTACCTCGGCGTCAACCTCGGCATCATGGCGGTCAGCTCCGTGCTCCTGTCGACGGCGGTCGGCGCGGGCCTGGGCCTCGGGCTCTTCGGCGTCTTGTCGATCATCCGACTACGGTCCGACGAACTCGCTCAGCACGAGATCGCCTACTACTTCTCCGCGCTGGCTCTCGGCCTGCTGAGCGGCCTCGGGTCCGAGCCCGTCATGGCGCTCAGCCTCATGGCCACGGTGCTCGCAGCCATGTTCGTCGCCGACCATCCGCTGCTCCTGCGCGGCTACCTCCGCGAGGTCGTCGTCGTCGATCGCGCCCTCACCGACCGGGCTGCCCTGGTGGACTATCTGGAGGGCCGCCTCGGCGGCACCGTCAAACACCTCGCCGTCCAGCGGCTCGACTTCGTCAATGACACCACCACCGTCGATGTCCGCTACCGCGCCGCCTCCCGCCGCCCGGCCCTGGCGGTGGCCCGATGAGCATCGCCGTCGTCGATCGCGCCCCGGTCACGCTCGACGACCTCAATCGGGCCGCCGCGCTCCTGACGCGGGTCGACCGCAAGTACGTCCTCGCCGCCAGCGCAGCCGACGCCGTGCTCGCCGCGCTGCCGCATGCGACCCGGGTCCTCGAGATCGACGGCGCACGCACGTTCGCCTACCGCTCCACGTACTTCGACACCCCCGACCTCGCCTGCTACCTGGGCACGGCACACCGCAGACGGCGCCGCTACAAGGTGCGCACCCGCACCTACGTCGACAGCGGCGAGTGCTTCCTGGAGGTCAAAACCCGGCGCGGCGACGCCACGGTCAAGCGACGCCTCCCGTGGTCGGGGCCGGCCGACAGGATCGACGCCGATGGACTGGGCTTCGTCGACGGCGCCCTCTCCGAGGACCGGATCCAACTCGACGGCGCCCTCACACCCACCCTCGACGTCGACTACCTGCGCACCACGCTGCTCATGCCCGACGGCGCCTCCCGCGCCACCGTCGACTCTGCGCTGACATGGCGCGACAGGGCCACCGGCCGCACCCGCACCGCGCCCGGCCTCGTGATCGTCGAGACCAAGTCCGGCGCCGGGCCCTCGTCCGCCGACCACGTGCTCTGGCGGCGCGGACACCGACCCGTCGCCGTGTCCAAGTACGCCACCGGACTCGCCGCCCTACGCCCGGGCCTCCCGCACAACCGGTGGCACCGGCTCCTGAGCCGGGCCGACCTCGCCGCCTGACCATCCGGAAGAACAAAGGAAACCCACAGTGAAACCCCGATCCATCCTCGCCAGCCTGTCCTCGCTCGCCGTCGGCGCCCTCCTCGTCGGCTGCGGCGCCACCGGAGTGGAGAGCACGGCCGCGGCCGGCACCGTCTCCGCCGCCTCATCCGCGTCGACGTCCGCCGCGACCGTCACGACCGCCACCGAAGACGCGGCGCTCACCGTCGACGAGGCGCGGGCCGCGAACGCGTCCCCCGACGCCGCCGACACCACGTGGGACGCTGCGTCCGCCACGACCGTCACGCTCACCGGCGACTCCGCCACCGTCGACGGGGCGGGCGCCACCGTCGACGGCGCCACCGTCACGATCGCCGCCGGCGGGACCTATGTCCTCACCGGCACCCTCGACGGGCAGGTCGTCGTGGACTCCGCCTCCGACGACGAGGTGAAGCTCGTCCTCTCCGGCGCCGACATCACGTCCGGCACCGGACCGGCGATCTCGGTCGTGGACGCGGGCGAGGCGGTGGTCGTCCTTGCCGAGGGCAGCACCAACTCCCTCACCGACGCCGCGACCTATGCCGACACCGGCGAGAACGCTCCCAACGCCGCGCTCTACTCCACGTCCGACCTCACCATCGGCGGCGCCGGCTCGCTCACCGTCACGGGCCGCAGCCAGGACGGCATCGCCAGCGTCGACGGCCTGGTGATCAGCGGCGGCACCCTGTCGGTCGAGGCGGCCGACGACGGCATCCGCGGCAAGGACCACCTCGCCGTCACGGGCGGCGCCGTCACGGTCGACGCCGGCGGCGACGCGCTGAAGTCGACCAACGACACCGAGGCCGATTCGGGCTTCATCGACATCTCCGGCGGGACGCTGACCCTCAGCGCCGGCACGGACGGCTTCGACGCCGCCACCGACGTCATCATCTCCGGCGGGGCCGTCCAGGTCGACGCGCTCGACGACGGCGTCCACGCCGAGTTCAGCCTCGTCATCGGCGGCGGCGACGTCACCGTGACCCGCTCCTACGAGGGCCTCGAGGCGCAGTACCTCGCCCTGACCGGCGGCACGGTCGAGATCACGGCCGAGGACGACGGCCTGAACGTCTCCGCGGGCTCGACGACCTCCGACACCGCCCCGCAGATGGGCGGAGGGCCGGGCGGCGGCGTCGTCGACGGGCTGGCGCTCGTCACCGGCGGCAGCCTGACCATCGACGCCGGTGGCGACGGGTTCGACTCCAACGGCAGCGCGGAGATCGCGGGCGGGACCGTCGTCGTGCACGGGCCGCTCACCGACGGCAACGGCGCGCTCGACGTCAACGGCACGTTCCTCGTGACCGGCGGGACGCTGTTGGCGGTCGGCTCGGCCGGGATGGCGGAGGCCCCGGACGCCGAGTCGACACAGGGCTGGATCCAGGCGCAGACGTCGGGTCCGGCCGGGGCGACGATCCAGATCCTCTCGGGCTCTGACGTCGTCGCCGAGTTCACCGCTGCGAAGGACTTCGCCAACGTCGTCTACTCCGGAGCGGGGATCGCCGCCGGTGAGGAGTACGCGATCGTCGTCGACGGCCAGTCCACGACGGCGACGGCCGGCACCGCGACCGGCGGCATGGGCGGCGGTGGGCGCGGCCCGCGCCGCTGACCCGCCTCAGCCGGCGGACGACCAGACGTCCGGGGACACCCGGACGTCTGCGCCCGTCCGGGCCGACTCCTCGATCGCCAGCCCCAGCGCGTGGTCCTGGCATGCGTCGGCCAGGGGATAGGGCGCCGGGCCGTGGCCCCGGGCCCAGGCGCCGGTGTCGGCGAGGATCTGCGCCACCGCGATGTCGTCCTCCGACATCCGCGACCCCGCCCAGGCGTTGCGGTACACCACGGACCCCTCGAACGACACCGACACCAGGTCGTTGCCCTCCAGGTTGAGGTCGACGCCGGTGCGGCGGTAGGACAGCGGCGACACGACGACGTCGCCGTCGGCCCAGCGCCGCACCACGTCGTCGGCGATCTCCCCGTGCGTGCCGCGCACGACGATCCGCCGCGACAACAGGGGGTTCCACCACTGGTTCTCGACGAAGTCATACAGGCCCATCCGCCCCTCGCCGAAGTCGATGGTCGCGATGGTGGTGCTCCGCGACACCGGGCGCGGATCCTCCGCCCACCCGGCGGGGGACAGCGGGTCGGTCAGCGGCGCCGCGAACGACCGCGCGGTCACCGTCGCTGCCGCCATGCCCACGCCGAGGAGCCCGCGGATCATCGACGTCGCGTGGTACAGGTGAGTGGAGGCGACCTGCACCGACGTCGGCGTTCCGATCGCCCCAGAGGCCACGACGGCGGCGCGGGCCGCGTGCCCGGGCATCAGCAGGTACTGCTCGGCCACCTGCACGAGACCCGAGTCCCCGACCGCGGCCCACAGCGCGCGCAACCCGTCGAGGGTCGGGGCCGGCGGCGTCTCCGCGAGCACGCGGGCGCCGCGCTCCACGAGGCCGGCCACGACCGTCGGCATCGCCTCCCACGTCACGGCCGCGACGACGAACTCCGGGGCGTGGGCCAGGGCGTCGTCGAGCGTGCGGACCACGGGGATGCCCGGCCAGTCGGCGGCCAGCCGCGCGGCCGAGGAGTCGGAGTGCGCCACGAGCGCGACCACGCGGAGCCGCTCGGGCGCGGCCGCGGCGAGCCGCAGCATGAAGCGGGTGCGCCATCCCGATCCGACGATGGCGAATCGGACCGGCTCAGTGGGCGTCGGCATGGGACTTCTTCCGCGGGATGAGGTGCATGACGACCACGGCGATGGCACCCACGATGATGCCGAGCAGCGCGGAGGCGAGCGTGTTGACCAGCCAGCCGACGAACCCGCCGGCCGCCTCGGTGGCCGCGACCTCCCAGTGGTGCACCAGGTCGTACATGGGCGTCCAGCCGAGGTCGTGGATGCCGACCAGCAGGATGTGGCCGCCGACCCACAGCATCGCGGCGATGCCCACCGTGGAGAGCACCTTCATGACGATCGGCATGGCCTTGACCAGCAGCTCGCCGAGGCGCTTGGTCGACGGGTTCGCCGCCATGTGCAGGCCCGCGTCGTCCATCTTCACGATGAGCGCGACGGCGCCGTAGACGAGTGCGGTGATGCCGATCGCGACGACGACGAGGGTCAGCGCCCGCATCCAGAAGCCGACGTCGGCGATCTCGTTGAGCGAGATCACCATGATCTCGGCCGACAGGATGAAGTCGGTGCGGATGGCCCCGCTCACCATGGTGTCCTCGTGGTTGGGGCCCTTGATCGCGGCGGGGGCCTCCTTGACCTTCGAGTGGCCGCTGACGGCCTCCCAGATCTTTTCGGCCCCCTCGTACGAGAGATAGAGGCCGCCGAGCATCAGGAGGGGGGTGAGCAGCCAGGGCAGGAACTGGCTGAGCAGCAGGATGGCGGGGAGGATGAACAGCAGCTTGTTGCGGAGCGACCCCTTGGCGATCTTCCAGATCACCGGCAGCTCGCGGTCCGGGGTGAAGCCGTCGACGTAGCGCGGCGTCACGGCCGCGTCATCGACCACCACACCCATCGCCTTGGTCGACGCCTTACCCGCCGCTGCGGCGATGTCGTCGACGGAGGCCGCCGCGGCCCGGGCGATGGCCGCCACGTCGTCGAGTAGTGCTGCAAGGCCGCCGGCCATGGGGTTCCCCTCTCACCTGATACCGGGACGAGTCTAGGGTCCCCTCTACGCTGGGGGCGATGAGTAGCGCACCGATCCCCGACGTCGGCGGCTGGTTCCGCACCGCCGCGGACGGCGTCGCGCTGCCATCGCTGCCCTCGTGGGGGCCGGGGACGGGTGGGTTCGGCCGGACCTCGCCGGAGGAGGACCTGGTCGCGGCCGCCGAGCTGTTCCGCGGCCGCCCCACCATGGTGCTGACCGGGGCGGGCATGTCGACGGGGGCCGGCCTGCCCGACTACCGCGGCCGCGACGCCGTCCCGCGCTCGCCCATGACCTACCAGGAGTTCGTGGGATCGGACCTCAGCCGACGTCGCTACTGGGCCCGCAGCACCGTCGGCTGGCGGTGGTTCGAGCGCGCCCGGCCGCACCACACCCACCTCACGCTGGCCCAGATGGGCGACCTGACGCCGCTCACCGGCGTCGTGACGCAGAACGTCGACGGGCTGCACCAGGCGGCGGGGTCGCGGCCGGTCCTCGACCTGCACGGCAACCTGGCCCGCGTCGTGTGCCTCGGCTGCCGGGCGGTGCTGGACCGCGGGCGGCTGCAGGATGAGCTGCTGGCGCTCAACCCCGAGGTGGCGCGCCGGCTCGACGCCCTCGCCGAGGAGACCCGCACCGCACCCGACGGCGACGCCGAGGTGGACCGCACCGAGGACTTCCGCTACCCCGCCTGCCCGCGCTGCGGCGGCATGCTCAAGCCGGAGGTCGTGTTCTTCGGCGAGAACGCCGACCGGGGCGTCGTCGAGCGGGCCTGGGCCATGCTCGAGGACGCCGCTGTGCTGCTGGTGCTCGGCTCGAGCCTGTCGGTGATGAGCGGACTGAGGTTCGTGCGCCGCGCCGCGCAGCACGGCAGGGATGTCGTCATCGCCAACGACGGCGCGACCCGCGGGGACGACCTGGCCACCCTGCGCATCCACGGCCGGCTGGAGGACGTGCTCACGCGGTGGGCGGAGCTGCTCACGTGAGCACCTTCCGCAAGACGGGCAGTCGGCGCGCGATCGCCACCGAGGTCGCCAGCCTGCGCTGGCTCGCGGAGGCCGAGGCTGACGGCGGCGCCGCCGTCGCGGAACTCGCCGGGTCCGGGGAGACGTGGCTGGAGACGGTCCTGCTGAGTACCGGGCACCCGTCGCGGGCCGACGCCGCCGAGTTCGGCCGCAGACTGGCCCGCACCCACGCCGCCGGGGCGAGGTGGTGGGGCGAGGCCCCACCCGGGCTGGACCCCGCGCACCTGTCGACGGCGAACCTCGGCACGCCCGCCGCCGCGGAGCCGGTGTGGGACACCTTCGGCGAGTACTACGCCGAGGGGAGGCTCCGGCCCTACGTCGCGATGGCGCCCTGGCTGGACGCCGATGACGCCGCGCTGCTGCACCACGCCTGCGACGCCGTCGCCACGGGCCGCTTCGACTCGCCGCAACCCGCGCTGTGCGGCCCCGTCGCCCGGATCCACGGCGACCTCTGGGGCGGCAACGTCGTGTGGACCGCCGACGGGGTCGGCACCCTCATCGATCCGTGCGCCAACGGCGGCCACGCCGAGACCGACCTCGCCGAGCTCGCGCTGTTCGGCTCCCCGCACCTCGCCGACACCGTCGCGGGCTACCACGAGGTCAGCCCGCTGGCCGACGGATGGCCGGCTCGCGTGCCGCTGCACCAGTTCCACATGCTGCTCGTCCACGTCGTCCTCTTCCGTGGGGGCTACGTCCGGCAGACTCTCGCCGTGGCCCGCGAGCTGCTGCGTTAGCGGGCCTCGGCTGCGCGATGGCGGCGGTGCTGGGTTAAGTTTGCGCGCATGAGCACAGCCGCTGCCGCCCAGAAGAAGAAGTTCACGTTCGGGCTCCTGCCCCAGATCGTCGTCGCGATCGCGCTCGGCGTGCTGTTCGGGAACTTCTTCCCGGACTGGCTGACCAGGGTCTTCGTCACGTTCAACGGCGTGTTCGGTCAGTTCCTCGGCTTCGCCATCCCGTTGATCATCCTGGGCCTCATCGCCCCGGCCATCGCCCAGCTGGGCCGCGGCGCCGGCCGGTGGCTCGGGATCACCGCGGCCCTGGCCTACGGGTCCACGCTCACCGCCGGGCTGATGGGCCTGGGCGCGTCGCTGCTCGTGCTCCCGCGCGTGCTGCCGGAGGGCGGGGCCCCCTCGCTCACCAACCCGGACGAGGCCCTCCTGGCGCCGTACTTCGCGCTGGAGATCCCGCCGCTGTTCGGCGTCATGTCGGCGCTGGTGTTGGCGTTCATCGTCGGCGTGGCGATGACCGTCATCCAGGGCGACTCGCTGCAGCGGGGCTTCCTCGAGTTCCGCGAGGTGATCAACCTCGTCATCCAGAAGATCCTCATCCCGCTGCTGCCCATCTACATCTTCGGCATCTTCCTCAACATGACCCAGGGCGGCCAGGTGGCCACCGTCATCGCCACCTTCCTCGGCGTCGTGGTGTTCGTGTTCATCCTCACGTGGATCATGCTGCTGCTGCAGTACACGGTCGCGGGCGTCATCACGGGCAAGAACCCCATCAAGATGCTCGTCACCATGCTGCCCGCGTACGCCACCGCGTTGGGCACGTCGTCGTCGGCCGCGACGATCCCGGTCACGCTGCGGCAGGCGATCAAGCTGGGCGTCTCGCAGCCCGTGGCGGCCTTCGCGATCCCGCTCAACGCCACCATCCACCTGGCCGGGTCGACCATCAAGATCACGTCCTTCTCGCTCGCGGTGATGATGCTGGCGGGCATGGAGATCAACGTCGGCGTGATGATCGGCTTCGTCATGATGCTGGGCGTCATGATGGTCGCCGCCCCTGGTGTTCCCGGCGGCGCGATCATGACCGCGGCCGGTCTGCTGTCGACGATGCTCGGCTTCTCCGAGGCCCAGGTCGGCCTGATGATCGCGGCCTACATCGCCATCGACTCGTTCGGCACCGCCACCAACGTGACCGGCGACGGCGCGCTGGCGTCGATCGTCGACAAGTGGGTGTCGCGGTCGAAGCACCGCGACGAGCTCGGCGAGGAGGCGGCGGTCCGCGCCGCCGCCTGACCGAGCGTCGCCTCGCTCCCTGAGGAGGCCCGGCGTGCGCCGGGCCGTCCCCTCGCTCCCTGAGGAGGCCCGGCGTGCGCCGGGCCGTCTCGAAGGGTCGTTACCGCAGCCGTTCCGCGGGATGTGCTGAGATGGGCGCATGACGACTGACGTTGACTTCTGGTTCGATCCCGTCTGCCCGTGGGCCTGGATGACGTCCCGCTGGATGCTCGAGGTGGAGAAGGTCCGCGACGTGAAGGTCACCTTCCACGTCATGAGCCTGTCCGTCCTCAACGACGGCCGCGACCTCCCCGCGGGCTACCGCGCCTTCCTCGACAACGCCTGGATGCCCGCCCGCGCCGCTCTGCTGGTCGAGCAGCGCCACGGCTCCGACGTGCTGCGCGACTTCTACACCGAGCTCGGCACCCGCTTCCACCCCGGCGAGCAGGAGGTCGGCCCGGAGCCGGTCGCGGCCGCGCTGGCCGCCGTCGGCGCCGACGCGGACATCCTCGACATCGCGCAGACCGACGCCATCGACGACGACCTGCGCCGCTCGCACCACGAGGGCATGGATCCGGTGGGCGACGAGGTCGGCACCCCCGTGATCCGCGTCAACGGCATGAGCCTGTTCGGCCCTGTCATCTCCCCGGCGCCGAAGGGCGAAGAGGCCGGCGAACTGTTCGACGGGTTCGTCAAGGTCACCGCCTACCCGGGCTTCTTCGAACTCAAGCGCACCCGTACGGTGGATCCGATCTTCGACTGAGGCATTAGCACAGCCACTTGGATAAATTGGCCGACCCCACCCGAAGCGTCCTGCGGGCCCACGGCTACCGTGTCTCGCATGGGCAGAGTTCTGGTCGCGTACGCGACCCGTGGTGGTGCGGCGCGCGACATCGCCGAGACGGTCGGCGAGGTGCTGCGCGCCTCGGGGCACGCGGTGCGCGTGGCTGATCTGAAGTCGAAGCCAGGCGTCGACGGTGCTGAGCTGGTGGTCCTCGGGAGCGGCATCAACGCCGGATCGTGGTATCCGGAGGCGACGTCGTGGCTGTCGGCGGAGGGCGCCGCGCTGCGGACGGCGCGGGTGGCGGTGTTCAACGCCTGCCTCAACGCGGCCGACCCGGCCAAGCGCGACGACTCCCTCGCCTACAACCGGTCCGTGGCCGAGCGCGTGCGCGCGTCCGCGAGCGAGTCCTTCGCCGGCCGGTTCGTGCCGGAGCACATCAGCTGGTGGCGCCGGCTGTTCCTGCGCACCATGCAGAAGCCGACGCAGGACCACCTGGACCTCGACGCCGTCCGGGCCTGGGCGTCGACGCTCACCGTGAGCTGATCCGGGGCGCGCATACCATCGAGGCATGCGTCGGCGTGCCTTCCTCCTCGGCGCCGCCACCGTGCCCCTGGCCGGGTGCGGCGACGACGGATCGCTCTCCGTGCCCGACGTGCCCATCGATCTCGGCGGCTTGGGCGGGTGCCGTAGCCCCGAGTCGCTGGTGACGTTCTCGACGCTGGGCGGGGCCCCGCTGTCCTACGAGGTGACGGGCACCCCTCAGTCGTTCCGGGCGGACCCGCGGTTCGTCGAGGCCTTGGAGGACTGGGCGGCCGGGTGGACCGCCGCGAGCGGGCTGGGCCCGCTGACCGGCGTGTCGACCTACGGCGCGTTCGTCGACAAGTGCGACTCCTGGCATGCGGCGGGTCGGGCCTTCGACTTCGCGACGCTGACGCACGAGGGCGGCGTCGTCTCCTGCCGCTACGACCAGTGGGGCGACGACCCAGGCGAGTTGCGCGGGTACTGGCGGCTCGCGGCCTCCGTCGCGTCGCGGTTCACCTACACGCTGACCTACCGGTACAACGCGCAACACCACAACCACATCCACATCGACAACGGCGTCAACGGCTACGACGCCGCGTCGCTGCGGGAGGGGTCGCGGACCCAGGTCGACCTCGTGCAGGGCGTGCTGCGCTTCGTGTTCGGCCGCGACGTCGAGGCGACGGGCCGCTACGACGACGCCACGAAGTCAGCGGTCCGGTCCGTCCAGCGCGACCTGGGCATCACCGTCCCGCTGGCCACCCCGGACGGATGGCGCGAGTTCCTGACCGGCGCCGTCGCTCTCGGCCGCTGACGCAGGCCTCAGGCTGTGTGGCGGAGTGCGTCGCGCAGGACGTCCAGGCCGACGGAGCCGAGATCGAGGGCCCGACGGTGGAAGTCCCGCAGGTCGAATGCCGCCCCGGCCCGCGCCGCGGCCTCGTCTCGCGCCTGCTCCCACAGACGCTGCCCGACCTTGTACGCCGGCGCCTGGCCCGGCCACCCCAGGTAGCGGTCCAGCTCGAAGCGCACGAACTCCTCGGCCATGTTGACGTTGGCCTTGAGGAACGGCCACGCCTTGTCGCCGTCCCAGGTGCCGCCGCCCCACTCGTCGGGGGCGGGCTTGCCGAGGTGCACGCCGATGTCGAGGACCACTCGGGCGGCCCGCATGCGCTGGGCGTCCAGCATCCCCATCCGGTCGCCCGGGTCGTCCAGGAAGCCGAGCTGCTCCATCAGGCGCTCCGCGTACAGCGCCCAGCCCTCACCGTGTCCCGACACCCAGCAGATGAGGCTGCGCCAGCGGTTCAGCTGCCCGGACAGGTACGTCGCCTGCGCGATCTGCAGATGGTGCCCCGGCACGCCCTCGTGGTAGACGGTCGTCTTCTCCCGCCACGTGCCGAAGTCCTCGACGCCCGGCGGCACGGACCACCACATGCGCCCGGGGCGGGAGAAGTCGTCGGTGGGGCCGGTGTAGTAGATGCCGCCGTTCTGCGTCGGGGCGATGCAGCACTCGAGGGTGCGGATCGGGTCGGCGATGTCGAAGTGCGTCCCCGCCAGGGCCGCGATGGCGGCGTCCGAGGTCTCCTGCATCCAGCGCTGCAGAGCGTCGGTGCCGTGCAGCCGGCGGTTGACGTCCTCGTCGAGCCGCCGCATGGCCTCGTCGGCGGTGGTCCCGTCGCCGTAGAGCTGATGGGCGACCTCGTCCTGGTCGGCGACGATGCGGGCCAGCTCCTCGCGGCCCCACTCGTAGGTCTCGTCGAGGTCGATGGTCGCGCCCAGGAACTGTCGCGACAGCAGCTGGTACCGATCGCGGCCGACGCCGTCGGCCTTCGGGGCGCGGGGAGCCAGGTCGCGCAGCGCCTCCGCGAGCCGGGCGTACGCCGCGCGCGCCCCGTCGGCGTTGGCGCCCAGCGCGGCGGCCAGCGATTCGGGGAGGTCGGCGGACGCACCGAACGTGCGCCAGAAGGACCCCTCCCCGGCGAGCTCCTCCGCCTGCGCGATGCCGATCTCCATTTGCCGGACGGCCGGGGCGGGGCCCTCATCGACCGCGAGGCGCAGGGACTCGATGTAGCCGTCGACCGCCGCGGGCACGGCGCCCATCCGGGCCGCGATGACCTCCCAATGGTCGGTCGTGGCCGTGGGCATGAGGTCGAAGATGTCGCGGATCCCCTGCAGCGGCGACGCGATGTTGTTCAGCTGCGCGTAGTCCTCGCCGGCCTCGAAGAGCTCGACGTCGAGGCCCAGCCGTTCCCGCATCGCGGCGGCGGTCACCCGGTCGACGTCGTCGACGATCTCAGTCGCCTCGACCTGACGCAGCGCCTCCCGGGCGGCGTCGGCCTTGGCCGCCATGCCGGCAGGGGAGAAGTCGTCGAGTTCGTGGTCGTGCCCCGGCGCGCCGATGTGGGTGGCGACGATGGGGCTGAGGCGGACGAGCGTGTCGACGTAGGCGTCGGCGACCTGGTCCAGCGGGGTGGGCGTGCGAGTGGTCATGCCGCCGACGCTACCAGCGGGCCGCCCGTCAACTGCCCGAGAGCATGTCCTTCACCAGAGGGACCACCTCGGTGCCGTAGAGGCCGATGGTGTCGAGGATCGCCTCGTGCGACAGGCGGCCGGTGGAGACCTTGAGCTGGAACCGCTGCGCGCCCAGGGTCCGGAAGCCGTGGGCGATCTTCGCCGCCACCGTCTCCGGCGAGCCGACCGCCATGGCGCCGTGGTCGGCCTCCTCGTCGAAGTGGTCGCGGGACATGCGCCCCCAGCCCCGCTCGCGCCCGATCTTGGAGGTCTGCTCCAGCCAGGGCCGGAACATCCGCTCGCGCGCGGCGTCGTCGGTGGCGGCGAGGTGCCCGTACGAGTGCCAGCCGATCGGCTGCGGCTCCTTGCCGAGCTCCTCGAGCGCGCGGCGATGCAGGTCGGCGAAGGGAGCGAACCGGTCCACCGGGCCGCCGATGATCGCGAGCATCAGCGGGAGCCCGTAGTGCGCGGCGCGGAGCACCGACTGCGGGCTGCCGCCGACGGCGACCCACGTCGTCAACGGGGTGCTCGCGAGGCGGGGGAACAGCTCGACGTCGTCGAGGCTCTGCGTGAGCTGGCCCTGCCAGCTCTGGCGGCCGCCCTGGATCAGCTGCGCGAGCATGGCGAGCTTCTCCTCGAAGAGGGCCTCGTAGTCCTGCAGGTCGTAGCCGAACAGCGGGAAGGACTCGATGAACGAGCCGCGGCCCGCGATGAGCTCGGCGCGGCCCCCGCTCAGCGCGTCGAGCGTGGCGAACCGCTCCACGACGCGCACCGGGTCGTCGGAGGACAGGACGGTCACGGCCGTGGCGAGCTTCAGGCGCGTCGTGCGGGTGGCGATGCCGGCGAGCACCATGTCGGGCGCGGAGATGGCGAAGTCCTCGCGGTGGTGCTCCCCGACGCCGATGGCGTCCAGGCCCACCTCGTCGGCCAGGACGGCCTCGGCGACCACGTTGCGGATGACCTGATCGTGGGGGAGGAGGGCGCCGTCCGGGCCCTCGGTGACGTCGCCGAAGGTGTCGATGCCGAATTCGAGCCGCTCGATGTCCATGGGGTCCTCGCGAAGATTGAGAGATCAACTATCCCCAGCCTAGCCCACCCGTCAACCGCGCCTGCCTCCCGTTGGGTCGCCTGCCTTATGTTTGAGAGCCTGCGCTCCATCGCAGGCGTCTTCCGCACGCCTGGATTCCGTGCACCTGCCTGATCTATAGAGCAGGCGTCGAGAGCTAAGGCAGGCGTCGGACGCAAGGCAGGCGTCGGGAGCCAAGGCGGGCGTCAGAACCACAGCTGGAAAGGGAACTTGTCATGGATTGGGTCATCCTCCTCGGCTCGGGCGTTCTCGAGGCCGTCTGGGCCACGGCCCTCGGCCGCTCCGACGGTCTACGCCGCCCCCTCCCCACCGTCGTCTTCGTCGTCGGAGCCGTCCTCAGCCTCGTGGGCCTGGGGATCGCCCTGAACGCCCTCCCGACCGGCACCGCCTACGCGGTCTGGACCGCGACGGGGGCGTCGCTCACCGTCGCCTGGGCCATGCTCACGCGCGTGGAGCCGGTCAGCCTGGCCAAGGTGCTCCTCCTGGTCGGCATCGTCACGTGCGTGGTGGGGCTGCAGGTGGTCGCATGACCGCCCATTGGGCCTGGCCGGCCCTGCTCGTCAGCTCCGTCCTGGAGGCGGTGTGGGCCAACGCGCTCTCCGCCAGCGACGGCTTCACGCGTCCGCTGCCCACCGTCGTGTTCGTCGTGGCGACGGCGCTGTCCACCGTCGGCCTCGCATACGCCATGCGCCACATCCCGACCGGCACCGCGTACGCCGTCTGGACCAGCGTCGGCACCGTGCTCACGGTCGGGTACTCGGTCGCGATCGGCGCGGAGGCCCTGTCCTGGCTGAAGGCGCTGTTCCTGGCCGGGATCGTCGCGTGCGTCGTCGGCCTGAAACGCCTCGACGTCGGACGCGACGACGGCGCCCGCCCCGCAGGACCGGCGCCGTCGCTCTGACGGGAGTCAGGAGATCTGCCACACCGTGGTGGTTCCGCTCACCTCGTTGCCCACCACGAGCAGCGGCGTGTGCGTCGGGCTCTCCGAGGCGGGGACGAAGAGCAGCCCCTCGGGGCCGTAGTCGCCGTCGTTGCGGAACACGCCCTGGGCCACCGGCGCCGTCGGATCCGTCACGTCGAACACCGCGATGGCGCTGGCCCGCTCCAGGCCCGCGAACACGTAGGTGCGGCCGCCGACCGATCCGGTGGTGACACCCTCCGGCTCCGGTCCCTTGTTGTCGGAGCGGTTGTCGAACTCGAACTCGACCGTGCCGTCCTCACCCAGATCGGCCTCGCCGTTGAAGGAGGCGGGGTCGAACGCCGCCATCATCTGCTCCAGCGCGTCGCCGGAGTCCCAGACCGGCCGCCCCGCGCTGTCGCGGATGGTGATCGAGCGGGCGCCGTAGCTCCACAGCTCCGTGTACCCGGCGTCGCCCCGCGGCGAGTCGGTGACGACGCCGAGGCGGCCGAGCGCCCCGTTCTTCTGCAGGTCGGAGGCGTCCGGGAACTCGGCGGGGTCCAGAGTCAGGTCCTTGACGCGCGCCTCGTCGGTGTAGAAGTCCGCAGCGTCCTCGTCGCCGTACTCGCGCGCGTCACCCTCGTTGGCGGTCACCGTGAAGGTCCGGCCCTGAGCCGAGAAGGCGGCGATGCCGTCGGGCATGTAAGGGCCCTTGACCGGCCAGGTCGCGATGTTGATCGCGCCGTCCCTGTCCGACGCGTCCAGGCCGGCACCCTCCAGCGAGTGGTCCTTGACCCCCAACGCGACCACGTCGGTCACGGTCGCGGTCCGGATGTCCATGACCGCCATCGCGTTGTTCTCCTGGAGCGTCACATAGGCGGTGTGTCCCGAACGGTCGACGGCGATGTACTCCGGTTCCAGGTCCTGGGCGGCCGTCGCGCCGGGCCCGGTGATCCGGACTCCCTCGGCGCGCAATCCCTCGGCCGTGAACCCGCTGAAGTCCGCGGTGCGGACCGCCGCCCGCGCCACGCCGCGCCTGACGTCGATGACGGTGACCGACCCCTCGGGGTCCACGTGCCCGGGCCCGTAGCCGGAGGGTTCCCCCTCGTTGGCCACGAGGACGGTGCTGCCGTCGGGGGTGAAGGTCACCATGTCGGGCAGGGCGCCGGCCTCGACGGTCCCGAGCGCCTCGAGGCTCCGCGCGTCGAAGAAGGCCACCCGGCCCGGATCCTGCTTGGTCTCGGCCTGCTCCGCGACGGCGATCAGCCCGTGGCTCGCCGCGACGCTGTTCGCGCCCGGCGCCGCCAGGGTGTCCACGAGCGCGAGGTCGGTGGGGTCGGACGCGTCGAGGACGTCGACGGTGCCCGCCTGCGCGTTGACGACGAAGAGGCGCGCGCTCTGCTTGTCGAACGCGACGATCTCGGCGGCGCCCTCGTCCCAGGCGCCGCTGGCGTGGGAGCCGAGCGGGGTGAGGTCGAGGGCCGACGGCGGGGCGGCCGGAGCGACGGAGGGGGCGAGGGCGACGGAGCCGACGACGAGGGCGGCCAGCGAGCCGTGCAGCGCGAAGCGCCGCGACGCAGATGAAGTCATGCCGCGACGCTAAGGGCCCAGGGTCAACTCCAGGTGAACCTCGGGTGAAGATCAGCGGAACAGCGAGGTCACTGCGCCAGTGGCGAGGTGCCCGGCTCGAGGACGGCCCTGACGATCGCCTCGATCGCGAACTCGGAGGCCTTGCCCAGATCGACAGCGTCAGGGTCGAGCAGCCACTGCACCTGAAGCCCGTCCATGACGGCCAGGATCGCGGCCGCGGCGTGCTCGATCGTCTCAGGTTCCTCGATGCCCCGCTCGGCGCACGCGGTCCGGAAGGCCTGCAGCGCCTCGTCTCGGAGCGTGCGGTAGCGGATGAGGAAGTAGTCGCTGCCCGGGTGCTCGGCGGTCACGGCTTCGGCCGAGAGCACCGCGAAGGCCCGCACGATGGCGCGGCGACGCGCGTTCTCGAAGGCGGTGCGTACGAGGTGGCGGAAGAAGTCGAGCCCGCCCGGCACGCGTTGGCCCTCCAGATTGGCGACGTCATCCCGGTCGCGGTGGGCCAGCACCTCGACCAGCAACTGATCCTTGGACCCGAAGTGATGCAGCACGCCTGCGTGCGTCAGGCCCACCTTGTCGGCGATGTCCTGCAGGGTCCCCTGAGCGAAGCCCTTCGATCCGAAGATCTCGACCGCCGCATCCAGGATCTTGCGGCGACGCACCAACGTCTCGGGTCGAGAGCGCGGCCGGTGCTGCACGTCTGACATGTCTCTCCTTGCTGCGCCATGCGTCTGATGAGTGTATGGCCATCGGTCGACGCCGAGTTGCATCAACACTTACTTACTTGTAAGTTACCACAGCAGCCACCCCAACGCCGAGGTGAACCTCGTAGCCACGACACCGTCGACGTGGGGTTCGCCCCAACCTGAAGGAGTTACCAATGAGGCTCACCCCCTCACTTGCCGCCGCCGGTCTCGCGCTCGCCCTCACCCTCACCGGATGCTCGACGGGTGGCGACGACGGCGCCGCGGCCGACACACCGGGCGTCGCCCTGACCATCGCCAAGCCGGACGGCGCCATCACCACCGAGTCGCACAACCCCTACCTCGGCGATTCCTCAGCCTCGAAGTACGGCTACGCCAAGGTCATCTTCGAGCCCCTCGCCCTCGTCAACCCCACCGGGGACCTCGGCACCACCCCGTGGCTGGCCGAGTCCGTGGAGTGGAGCGACGACTACACCGAGCTCACCGTCGTGCCCCGCAGCGGCGTGAAGTGGAGCGACGGCACCGAGTTCACCGCCGACGACATCCTCTTCACCTTCGGCATGTTCGAGAGCGGCAAGCTGGCCGACACGTCCGGTCTGAAGTACCAGGGCGCCACGGTGGACGGCGACCGCATCACGCTGAAGTTCGGCGACTCCAAGTTCACCTCGCAGGCCCGCGTCCTGCACACGCCGATCGTGCCCAAGCACATCTGGGAGAACATCGCGGACCCCAACACCGATCCCCTCACCGATGAGGGCCTCGCGGTCGGCACCGGTCCCTACGTGCTCGACAACTGGTCGACCGAGTCCGTCACGGTCGCGGCCAACCCCGAGTACTGGGGCGGCGACCTCGCCGTTCCCGAGCTGCACTATGTCTCCTACGGTGACAACGCCGCGCTGACCACGGCGCTCGTCTCGGGTGACGCCGACTGGGCGCAGGCCTTCATTCCCCAGATCGAGGACAGCTACCTCGCCGCCGACCCCGAGAACCACTTCCTGGTCTCACCGACCGCCGGCGCGGGCACGGTCTTCATGAACCTGCAGACCAAGCCTTTCAACGACCTGGCTCTGCGCGAGGCCCTGGCCTGGACGATCGACCGCCAGGCCTACGTCGACATCGCCCGGGAGGGCGCCAGCTCCGTCATCTGGAGCGCCACCGGACTCGGATCGGTCCTCGAGTCCGAGATCCTTCCCGAGTTCCAGGACCAGGAGTTCAAGGTCGACGTCGACAAGGCACGTCAGATCCTCACCGACGCCGGCTACACCTGGCAGAACGACGCCCTGATCGACCCCGACGGCGAGCCCGTCTCCTTCTCGATCTCCGTCCCCGCCGGCTGGAGCGACTGGAACACCCAGCAGGCGCTCATCGCCGAAGACCTCAAGCAGGGCCTGGGCATCGACGTGAAGGTCGACCAGCCCGACTGGGGCGGCTGGGACGCCGCCCGCCAGGAGGGCACCTTCCAGGCGATCATCCACTGGCTCGAGGACACCGGCAACGCCTACGGCCTCTACACCTCGACCATGGATCCGAAGTGGATCGTCGACGACAGGGCGCAGTTCAACTTCGGCCGCTTCTCCGACGACAAGGTCACCGAGGCCCTGAACACCTACGCCAATGCGTCCTCTGAGGAGGAGCGTCAGGCGGCGCTGGAGGTCATGCAGACCGCCTTCGTCGAGAACGTGCCCGCCATCCCGCTCGGCTCGCACCCGCTGCTCGGCGAGTACAACACGCGCAACTACGAAGGATTCCCGACGGAGGAGGACCAGTACGCCTCGGCCGACCCGACTCAGCCGGGCATCGTGCAGATCCTGTCCAACCTGGAGCCGGCCAACTGACATCGGCCGGGTGGGGCGGCGGCGTCACTGCCCCCGCCCCACCCCCGGGTCTGCGCCCTGACGAAAGCGAGGTTGCCGCGTGAGAGACGCCCTCCTGACCATCGACGACTTCTCCGTCGTGTACGACGTCGATCCGCCCGTCGCCGCGGTGAAGAACGTCTCGCTCGAGCTCCAGCGCGGTGAGATCCTCGGCCTCGCCGGCGAGAGCGGATGCGGCAAGACGACTCTGGCCTACGGGATCCAGCGTCTGTTGAAGGCACCGGCCGTCATCACCAGCGGCTCCGTCGTCTTCCACGACGCCGGGGGCGACGACATCGACGTCAGCCTGCTCGGCGCCGAGGACATGCGCACCTTCCGCTGGGACAAGATCTCCATGGTCTTCCAGGGCGCGATGAACGCCCTCAACCCCGTCGCGACGATCGGCTCGCAGCTCGACGACGTGTTCGCCGTCCACCGCCCGAACCTCAGCCGCGCGCAACGACGCGAGGCCGTGATCGACCTGCTCGACATCGTCAAGGTGGGCGGCCAACGGTTCCGCTCCTTCCCCCACGAGCTCTCCGGCGGCATGCGTCAGCGCGTGATGATCGCCATGGCCCTGGCCCTCCGACCACAGCTCATGGTCATGGACGAGCCGACCACCGCGCTCGACGTCCTCGTGCAGCGCGAGATCCTCCGGCAGATCTCCCAGCTGCGCCATGAGTTCGGGTTCTCGGTCATCTTCATCACGCACGACCTCCCCCTGCTCCTCGAGATCAGCGACAGGATCGCGATCATGCGGGACGGGGAAGTGGTCGAGGTCGACACCGCCGAGCGCATCTGGACCTCGCCCCGCGACGAGTACACCAAGACGCTCCTGTCGTCGTTCCCCCGCCTCACGGGCGAGAAAGGTGTGGTGCTCCGATGAGCCTGCTCGAGCTCGACGCCATCACCAAGATCTATTCCGTGCGCGGGGCCGGTCACATCAAGGCCCTCGACGACGTGAGCTTCACCCTGTCCTCGGGCCAGACGATCGGGCTGGTGGGCCAGTCCGGCAGCGGCAAGTCGACGATCGCGAAGATCCTCACCCAGCTGGAACGGCCGACCAGCGGCGAGGTCCGTCTCGACGGCCGGCCCATCCCCCGACGGGGAGCGGGGCTGCGACGCTACCGCCAGCAGCTGCGCATGGTCTTCCAGGATCCGTTCGCCTCGCTCAACCCCTATCACTCGATCAGGTACCACATCGAGCGCCCCCTGAGGCTCGACAAGGTCGTCCCCAGTGCCGAACTCGACGCAGAGGTGAGGCGGCTGCTCGAGCGGGTCCGGCTGGTGCCCGGTGACGTGATCGACCGCCGGCCCCACGAACTGTCCGGCGGCCAGCGCCAGCGGGTCGCCATCGCCCGCGCGCTCGCCTCCCGGCCGGCGATCCTCGTCGCCGACGAACCGGTGTCGATGCTCGACGTGTCGATCCGCCTCGGGGTCCTCAACCTGCTGGCAGACCTGCAGCGGGAAGAAGGGCTGGGCGTGCTCTACATCACGCATGACCTGGCCACCGCCAGGCACTTCAGCGACGAGATCATCGTGCTCAACCAAGGCCGGATCGTCGAGCACGGGCCGGCGGACGACGTGATCCTGCGGCCCAGCCACCCCTACACCCAGGAACTCCGGGCCGCCTCCCCGGATCCCGACCGGTTCTTCGCCCTGGCAGCCACAACTCCCGGAGGTGCCCAGTGACCCTCGTTCAGTCAGCGCCACCGCAACCCGGCCTCGATGCGGTCGAGGTCGGTACCACGGCCACGACCGCGGTCAAGAGCCGATCGCGCATCCCGTGGCGCTTCCTCGGTGGCCGCACCCTGTTCTACTTGTTCACCCTGTGGGCCGCGATCACGGTGAACTTCGTCCTGCCCCGCATGATGAAGGGCGATGCCGTCGACCAGTACCTCTCGCGCAACAAGAACATCAGCCCGGAGGCCGCGGATGCGCTCCGGGCGCTGCTGGGGCTCGACACCGACAAGACGATGGTGCAGCAGTACCTCGACTACTGGGGCCTCCTGCTGACCGGCGACCTCGGCGTGTCGCTGCTGCACGGCCTGCGGCCGGTCACCGAGGTGATCGCGGGTGCCCTGCCCTGGACGGTCGGCTTGGTCGGGTTCGCGACCGTGGTGTCGTTCTCGATCGGCACCATCGGCGGAGCGATCATCGGATGGCGGCGCGGCAGCCGCCTCGAGGTGCTGATCCCGATCACGACCTTCCTCAGCACGATCCCGTACTTCTGGCTCGGTCTGCTCGCGATCGCCGCCTTCTCGGTCAACCTCGGCTGGTTCCCGATCGGCAAGGCCTACGGCGTGGGGGTGAGCCCCGAGTGGTCACTGGAGTTCATCGGCCAGGTGATCCGGCACGGGTTCCTGCCGACGGTGACGATCATCATCGCCTCCCTCGGTGGCTGGATGCTCGGCATGCGCAACATGATGCTCACCGTCCTCGACGAGGACTACATCATGGTGGCCGAGGCCAAGGGCATGCCGGCCAGGCGGGTGCTGTGGGCCTACGCGGCGCGCAACGCGGTGCTTCCCCAGATTCAGAGCTTCGCGCTGTCCATCGGCTTCATCGTCGGAGGCACCATCGTGATGGAGATGGTCTTCAGCTATCCCGGTGTCGGCAAGCTCCTCCTCGACGCCACCAACGCCAAGGACTACGCCCTCATGCAGGGTGTCTTCCTCGTCATCACCTTGTCCGTCCTCATCGCGAACATCCTTGCCGATGTCGTCTACGCGTTCCTCGATCCACGCACGCGCCAAACGGAGGCCTGAGCCATGACCGCACCCCTGCCGGTGAGCACCGCCGTGACGTTCTGGTCGAGGCTCGGCTCCGCCTTCGCGATGTTCCGGAACCGCAAGTCCCTCGCGGGCCTCGTGATCCTCGGGCTCTTCATCCTGGTTGCCCTGTTCGCCGACGTCCTGTCCCCCTACGAGCCGACCCAGGTCGATCCGACGGCGCGCCTCCAGCCCCCGTCGGCGGACCACTGGCTCGGCACGACCCACATCGGCGAAGACGTCCTCAGCCAGGTGATCTACGGCACCCGCGGCGTCATCGTGGTCGGCTTCCTGGCCGCGATCATCGCGACATGCATCGCCATCGTGGTCGGCGTCATCTCGGGATACCTGAGCGGATGGCGCAGCGAGGCGCTGTCGTCCCTGACGAACGTCTTCCTGGTCATCCCGGGCCTCCCGCTCATCATCATCGTCGCGGCGTCCTTCGAGGACCCGCCCCTCGTCGTGATCGCCGGGGTGCTCGGACTCATCGGCTGGGCCTGGGGTGCGCGCGTGCTGCGCGCGCAGACGATGTCGCTGCGCAACCGCGACTTCATCCAGGCCGCCCGCGCCAACGGTGAACCGCTCCGGCGCATCATCGGCGTCGAGATGCTGCCCAACCTCATGGCGCTCATCGCGGCCAGCTTCGTCGGAACAGTCACCGCGGCGATCCTCGGCCTGACCACGCTGTCCTACATCGGCGTCATCCCGGTGACCACCTACAACTGGGGCACCATCCTGAACTGGGCCAGCGCCCAGGGGGCGTTCCGCCAGAACCAGTGGTGGTGGTACCTGCCTCCGGGCCTCTGCATCGCGGCGATCGGCGTGGCGCTGTCGCTGATCAACTTCGGGATCGATGAGTACGTCAATCCCCGGTTGCGGTCGGCGGGTGAGCGCGCCCGGGCGCTGAAGAAGAAGGGCCTCGTCGTCAACGACACCGTGACCGCGGTGCGGCCCGCGACACAGCGGTCCTGACGCGCCGGCGCTGGGGCGCGGGAGGCCCTCAGCGGAACAGCGCCGTGATGAGCGGCGCTGCCGTGGTGCCGCCCGAGTCGCCGACCTCGACGAAGGACGCGACGGCGTATGTGTCGTTGTAGGCGATCATCCAGGCGCTGGTCTGCAGCTTGCCCGTCTCGCCCCACTGGGCGGTGCCCGTCTTGGCGCCCTTCATGAGGCCCTGCAGCGAGCGCCCGGTGCCGGATGACACCGTCGCCTCCATCATGGTGCGCAGCCCCTGCGCCTCGGCGGCGCTGAGCGGAGCAGCCGTCGGGGAGGCCTGCGTGCCCTGCACGAGCCACGGCAGCGTTGTCTTTCCTGCCGCGATCGAGGCGGCCACGGTGGCCATGCCGAGCGGCGACATGGTGACCTGCCCCTGACCGATCATCGACGCCGCCCGGTCGATCGAGTTCCCCGGCTCGACGGTGCCAAAGTTGGACGTGAAGCCGACGTCGTAGTCCGTGCCCACCCCCAGCGACCCCGCCGCCGCGTGGAGCTGCTCGCCGGTGATCGACGACGCGGCGGCCGCGAACGCCGTGTTGCACGACTGCGCGAACGCTGTGGTGAGCGGGATGCGGCCCAGGGCACTCGACGGGTAGCCGGAGTAGTTGCCGAAGGTGTAGCTGCCCACGGTCAGCGACGGGGCGCAGTTGACGGTGGAGGTGGGCGTCATCCCGGACCGGAGCATCGCCAGGGCCGAGACGGCCTTGAAGGTGGAGCCGGGCGCGTACTTGCCGAAGGTCACGTGCGGATAGGTGCCCCCGGCCGGTGACTGGGCGGCGGCGAGCACCGCGCCGTCCGCCACCGACAGCACCACGAGCGCGGCCATGCCCGCCTGGCCGCTCAGGATCTCCTCGGCCTTCGACTGCAGATCCCGGTCCAGGGTCAGCGTGATGCCCGTGCCGACGCTCGGGTCCTGCTGGAAGAGCGTCGTCTCGGGCACCGGGGATGCGCTGGCCCCGGCGGCGGACTTGCGTGCGACGGCGTCGATCCGGATGCCCGGCACCCCGCGGAGCTGCTCGTCGTAGCGGGACTGCAGGCCGCTCAGGCCGACGCGGTCCAGCTCGGTCAGCGTGCCCTCGGACTCGGCGATCATCTCCGCGGTCGGTGCCCCGACGCTGCCCAGGAGCGGCGCCGCGAACGACCCGCCCGGCCCGATGATGGCGGAGATCTCCCGGACCAGGACGCCGGGGACCGTCGTGATGGTGGCCGGGATCTCGGCCTGCAGCATCGTCGCGGCGACCACGTACGCCTTGGGGCCGTTGGCCAGGACCTTGCGCGTGTAGGCGGCGGCGTCCACCTTCAGCAGCGCGGCCAGGTCCGCGGCGGCGGTCTCCCACTCGGCCTGATCGACGGCGCCCTTGTCCAGGCCGACCTCGTACATGGCCCCCTCCTCGACGATCGCGATGCCCTCGCGGTCGTTGATCGGGGCGCGCTTGGCCTCCTGGCGGGTGTGCCGGAGCCTGGTCTGCGGCGTGAGGTCCGGATGGACGATCGTCGGCTCCCAGTCCACGCGCCACTGGTCGCCCGCGTACCGGAACCGGGCCTCCGTGGTGTAGGTCCAGCCGTCGACGCCGAGCGGGTAGTCCATGGTCAGCGTGGCGACAGCGACGTCGTCGGTGGCCTCGTACGCGATGGGCCCGGCGGTGACCGCAGGGACGATGCCGTCCATGCCGGCGAAGATCTCCGTCAGGTCCGCCTGCGCGTCGGCGGCCGGGCGCACCATCGGCAGCGCGGACACGTCCTGCGCGGCGAGGGCAGCCGCCAGCGCGGCCACGGCGTCGTCCGCCGCGGGCAGGTCGTCGCGAGTCACCGCCGAGTCGCTCGGCGACGGCTCCGGTGAGTCCGGGCCGGGGGCGCAACCCACGAGCGTCAGGGCAGTGACCAGCAGCGTCGCCAGTAGTCGTCGCATCAGACCTCCTGTTCGGCCCCAGGCTACAAGGCGGCCCCGACAAGCCAGGGGAGGCGCGGGGCCCGGACGAGGTTTGTCGCTCTTCCCGGCGCCGGTACCCTGGGAAGGTGCCTGGAGGCTGTCCGCCTCGGCGCGCGCCGGTCTCGACATAGGAGCTGTTTCACGTTGAACGTACCCCTGTGGGTCTGGGCGATCACGGTCGTCGTCATCCTCGGCCTCCTCGCATTCGACTTCTTCTTCCACGTCCGTAAGGCGCACACGCCGACGCTGCGGGAAGCCGCGGTCTGGTCGGCCATCTACGTCGGCCTGGCGCTGCTGTTCGGCGTGATGGTGTGGGTCTTCGGCGGCGCCCAGATGGGCGCGGAGTACTTCGGCGGATACATCACGGAGAAGGCGCTGTCGGTCGACAACCTGTTCGTGTTCCTCATCATCATGTCCAGCTTCGCCGTGCCTCGCGAGGACCAGCAGAAGGTCCTGTTGTTCGGCATCGTGTTCGCGCTCATCGCGCGGACCGCGTTCATCTTCGCCGGCAAGGCGATGATCGAGACGTTCTCCTGGACGTTCTACCTGTTCGGCCTCATCCTCATCGTCACCGCCGGCAAACTGCTGGCGCCCGAGAAGGACGGCGAGGAGGAGGGCGCCGACAACTTCATCATCCGGCTGGCCAAGAAGTATCTGCGGACCACGGACCACTACGACGGCGACAAGCTGTTCACGGTCGAGAACGGCCGCCGCGTCCTGACGCCCATGCTTCTGGTCATGATCGCCATCGGCGGCACCGACATCCTCTTCGCGCTGGACTCCATCCCCGCGATCTACGGCCTCACCACGAACGTGTTCATCGTCTTCACGGCCACCGCGTTCTCCCTCATGGGGCTGCGTCAGCTGTACTTCCTCATCGACGGCCTGCTGGACCGGCTCGTCTACCTCAAGTACGGGCTGTCGCTCATCCTCGGCTTCATCGGCATCAAGCTCATCCTCCACGCGCTCCACGAGAACAACCTGCCGTTCATCAACGACGGCGAGCACGTCAACGTCTATGAGATCGAGATCGGGCTGTCGCTGAGCGTCATCCTCGGCATCCTGGTGGTGACGGTCGTCGCGTCGATCTTCAGCCCCACCGGCAAGCTCAAGACGGCGATCAACACCATCCACCGCTTGGCGTACGGCTACGTCCACACCGAGTACCACGGCGTCGAGGCCGAGCGCGAGGCCAACTACCAGCGCATGCTGGACGCCGAGGCGACCCTGACGAAGTTCGACCAGGAGAAGGTCATCGAGCTCATGGAGGAGTCGGGCGCCGCCTGGCTGGTGGACAAGGCGCACCGCATGCACGCGGACGCCACCCGGCGCTGACCGAGTTCCCGCGCCATGCGGATGGTCGCCGCGCTCCGGCGGCTCTGGCACCACGCCCCGTTCCGGCGGCTCCTCTGGCTGCGGACGGTCAGCCAGGCGGCCGACGGCACGCTGCAGGTCGGCATGGCCTCCTACATCCTGTTCTCCCCGCAGTCCCAGCCGACCGCGGCGGCCATCGCGGGCGTCCTCGCCCTCACCCTGCTGCCGTTCACGCTCGTCGGGCCGTTCGTGTCGCCGCTGCTGGACCGCTGGCCGCGCCGCGACGTCGCCCTGTACTCGGACCTGGCGCGGACCGGGCTCGCGGCCCTCATCGGCGTGATCATCGCCACCGGCTCGACGACGGAGGCGTGGGCTGCGGCGCTCTACACCGCGCTGCTCGTGGCGATGAGCATCAACCGCTTCATGCTCGCCGGGCTGTCGGCGGGGCTGCAGCACACCGTCGAGCCCGATGAGTACCTGACCGCGTCGTCGATCCTTCCGACGGTGGGTCCGCTCGGCGTCGTCGTCGGGGCGGTGCTCGGGTTCGCGACCCGCGCCCTGCTCGGTGGCGTCCTGCCCGCGCACCAGGCCGACGCCGTCGTCTTCGCCATCGCGGCCGCACTGTTCCTGGGTTCCGTGTCGATCGCGCGCGGCTTCCCACGCGGTGCGCTCGGGCCCGACGTGGTCGGCGAGGCTCCCGGCATCCGCAGGGTCGCGGTGGGACTGGCGGAGGCCGCGCGCCACCTGCGCGCCCGCCCCGCCTCGGTACTGGCGCTCGCGGTGATGGCGGCGACCCGGCTGCTGTTCGGCCTGTACAGCGTCGCGGTGATCCTCGCGGCCCGCCACCTCTGGCATCCGGCCGACCGCCCGGGCGACGCCCTGGCGGACCTCACGGTGTGGGGTCTCCTGACGGGGGCCGGGTTCGTCGTCGCGGCGCCCGTTGTGCCGGCGCTGGTGCGGGTGCTCGGGCTGCGCCGCGCGAGCGTGCTGCTGCTGACCGTCGGGGCGGTCGTGTCGGCCGGTATCGCGTTCACGACCGCCCGGCCGGTGATCTTCGCCGCGGGCTTCGCCGTCGGGCTCGTGGTGCAGTCGGTGAAGATCTGCGTCGACACCGTCGTCCAGGCCCACGTCGAGGAGCAGTTCAAGGGCCGCGCGTTCACGTTCTACGACATGGCCTACAACGCGGCCTTCGTCGCGGCCGGGCTTGTGGCGATCGTCGCGCTGCCGCCCACGGGCCTGAGCGCGCCGGCGTTCCTGGCGGTCGCGGCCGGCTACCTCGCGGCCGCCGCCGCGATGCTGGCCGGCGCGGCCCGCCTCGCCCCGGGGGATCTCGAGCGGGGGACCGCGGACCTCCTGGGCTGACGGCCCCTCAGCCGTCGAGCAGCCCGCACTCGTGCGCGATGAGGACCAGGCCCACCCGGTCGCGGGCGCCCAGCTTGCTGAGCAGCCGGCCGATGTGCGTCTTGACGGTGCCCTCGGCCATGTAGAGCCGCTCGGAGATCTCGGCGTTGTTGGCGCCGCGGGCCACCTCCTGCAGCACCTCGCGCTCGCGGTCGGTGAGCACGTCCAGCCGCTGGTCGGGGCCGGCCGTGGTGCGGGGGAGCAGCGGCGCGAACCGGTCGAGCAGGCGCCGGGTGGCCGACGGCGCCACGACGGCGTCGCCGTCGGCGACCGCCCGGATGGCTCCGAGCAGCTCGTCGGGGTGCGCATCCTTGAGCAGGAACCCGCTCGCTCCGCCGCGGATCGCGGCGAAGACGTACTCGTCGAGATCGAACGTGGTGAGGACCAGCACCTTCGTCTCACCGCCGAGCGCGGTGATCTGCCGGGTGGCCTCGGTGCCGTCCATCACGGGCATGCGGATGTCCATCAGCACGACGTCGACGCGGCGCGTCCGCACCATCGCGACGGCGTCGCGGCCGTTGTCCGCCTCGCCGACGGTCTCCATGTCGTCGGCGGAGTCGATGAGCATCCGCAACCCGCTGCGGACCAGGGCCTGGTCGTCGGCCAACAGCACCCGGATCATGTGGTGGCCCCTCTCAGCCAGCTCTTCCCCAACTGGTTCGGCATCGGCAGCCGCGCCCAGACCTCGTAGCCACCGCCCGGGCGGGGGCCGGCGCGGAACTCGCCGCCCATCGCCACGACGCGCTCGCGCATGCCGCGCAGCCCCGAGCCCGTGCCGTCCGGCCGCGACAGGCTCCCGATGCCGTCGTCGCGGACCAGCAGCTCGACGTGCTCCGTGGCGTACGCGACGCGCGCCTCCGCGGTCGCGGTGGGCCCGGCATGCTTGAGCACGTTGGTGATGGCCTCCTGCATCACGCGGAACGCCGTGAGCCCCAGCGACTCGGGCACGATCGGCGTCGGCCCCTCGACCGTCAGCGTGATCCGTCCGCCGGCGGAGTCCACCAGCCCAGGGATCTCCGCCAACGACGGCGAGGGACCGAAGGCGGCCGCCTCGTCGTCGCCGCGCATGAGCGCGACGATGCGGCGCACCTCCGCGATGGAGGTGCGCCCCGTGTCTGCGATGACGTCGAGGGCCTCGGCGGCCGCCTCGGGCCGCTTCGCGGTGAGCGCCCGCGCCCCTTCGGCCTGCACCACGATCACCGACAGCGAGTGCGCGAGCACGTCGTGCAACTCCTGGGCCACCCCGGCCCGCGCGCGGCGCTCCGCCAGCTCCAACTCCTGCTCGGCCGAGCGCTGGGCCGCCGAGAAGCGTTCGGTGACGATCTCCCGGTCCAACGACTGCGTCAGCGCGCGCTCGCGCAGGAACCGGCCCCACAGGTAGGCCAGCGCGACGATGGCGGCGCAGAGGAGGACCAGCAGCGTGGTGCCCAGCACGCGGTAGGGGTCGGGGATGCCCGCGGTCCACGTGATCGGGCCGGCGAGGGAGCCCGCGACCCCGAGCGCAGCGACGGGGAACACCGCCGACATCCGCTGGTAGCGCCCGACGCTGTACACGACGACCGGAACCGCGAGGATCGCCGGGACCGGGGTGCTGAGCATGGCTGCCATCCCCACCCCGGCGGCCCCCACGGCGGTCAGAGCCGCCAGCGGGGCCATCCGGCGCAGCAGCAGCGCGCCGCACATCAGCAGCGACCAGGGCAGCGAGCGCATGACGAACTCGGAGTCCTCGTTCACCAGCAGCGGCGGCACCGTCGCGACGGCGAAGGCCAGCGCGAGGGCGCCGTCGCCCAAGAGGGTGCGGCCGTCGCGCGACCACTGCAGGTTCACCATGATGCGCCCAGCCTAGGGCGCGTCGCGCATCGCGGGATCAGACCGGCGGCGTCGATCCTCGCCCCGCGGCACCCCCGGGGTCTGACGCCGGCGGCCCTGCCGCGACAGACCGAGCTGCGCCTAGAGTGGGCCCCATGTTGCGCAAGGTGTTCTGGCTGCTGGGGATCCTCGTGGCCATCACGACGGTGTCGACCATCATCGACCGCCGCGAGGCCGCCCGCCGCCGCGAGCTCTGGGCCGAGGCGACCGACCCCCACTGATCGACCCCTGCTGGGGCGGCGCCGGAGCGCTGCTCAGTAGCCGAGCATCTCCTTGCGGACCGGCAGCCATGCGATGGCGTCGCGGACGGCCTCCTGCTCGGTGAGCTTCGCCTCCCACCCGAGGACGTCCTTGGCCTTCGACGACACGGTGTACACGCCCGCGACGTCGCCCGGCCGCGGGGGACCGTAGGTGACCTTCAGCGGGTCGCCGGAGATCTCCTCGAACGAGGCGGCCAGTTCCTTGACGGTGACGCCGTTGCCGGTACCGATGTTGAACACCTCGTAGGACGACTCGGCGGTGGCCTTGTCGAAGCCCTCCAGCGCGGCGACGTGCGCCTGCGCCAGGTCCCACACGTGGATGAAATCGCGGATGCCGGAGCCGTCGCGCGTGGGCCACTCGACGCCGGTGACGGTGAACGTCTCGCCCTTGCTCCAGGCCTCCAGCAGCTTGGCCAGCACGTGGCTGGGCTTCTCGAGCTGCTGGCCGGAGCGCAGCTGCGGGTCGGTGCCGATGGGGTTGAAGTAGCGCAGCGACAGGACCTTCATGTCCGAGGCCTTGGTGTAGTCCTCGAGGATCATCTCGACCATGTACTTGGTGCGCGCATAGGGGGAGCCGGGCGACAGCGGGGAGGCCTCGGTGACGACGAAGTTCTCGTCGGGGGCGTAGATGGAGGCCGACGACGAGAACAGGAAGCGGTGCACGCCGGCGCGGTCCATGGCGCGCAGCAGCGTGATCGTCTTGGCCACGTTGTTCTCGTAGTAGTCCAGCGGCATCTCGACCGACTCCGGCACCACGATCTTGGCGGCGCAGTGCACGACGGCGTCGATGGCATGCTCGGCGAAGATCCGGCCCAGGAGGGACTCGTCGGCGAAGTCGCCCTCGTACACGGCCCGGTCGCGCACGAACTCGCGGCGACCGGTGGAGAAGTCGTCGAGGATGACGACCTCGTGGCCGGCGTCCTCGCACGCCGAGGCCACGGTGCTGCCGATGTACCCGGCGCCGCCGGTGATCAAGACCTTCATAGGTTCCCTTCCATCCCAGTGCTCGCCTCTCATCCTATGGCGGGCGGGGGTGGGTGGGAGCGAGGGGTCACCAGCCGCGGCGGATCCACTCGGCCAGGTGCGGCCGCTCGGCGCCGATGGTGGTGGAGGGGCCGTGCCCGGTGTGGACGGTGGTGGCGTCGGGGAGGGTGAACAGCCGCGACTCGATCGACTCGATGATCGTGCCGAAGTCCGAGTAGTGCCAGCGCGTGGCCCCGGGGCCGCCCTGGAAGAGGGTGTCGCCGGTGAACACGCACCCCAGGTCCTCGGCGACGAGCGAGGTCGACCCGGGGGTGTGGCCGGGCGTGTGCCGCGCCTCGAGGACGACCCCGCCGGCGCGGAACACGTCCCCGTCGAGGAGCGGCTCGAACTCGGCGTCGCCGTGCTCCTCGCGCCAGAGGAACAGGTCGGCAGGGTTGAGGTGCACCTGCGCGCCGAGCTCGGCGGCCACCGCCAGCGCCGCCCGGACGTGGTCCCAGTGGCCGTGCGTCAGCAGGATCGCGGTGACGATCCGGTCCTCGACGGCGAACGCGACGGCGTCGGCGTCGTGCGCCGGGTCGATGACGACGACGTGCTTGTCGTCGCCCACGATCCACACGTTGTTCTCGTGGACGGGCGGGCCGACGGGATCGAAGTTCCCGGCAGTGACGAGCCGGCTGACAGTGGTGCTCACGACGCCTTCTTCCTGGTGAGGTGCCGGGCTACGGTCCCGATGAGGTGGTTGCGCGGGTCGGGCTGGTCGCTGGCCGCCGTCCGGGGGAAGTGCCAGATCGCCTCGAAGATGAGCAGCAGTTCCTCCGTGTCGATGAGGAATTCGAGGCCCGCCCGGTCCGCGGCGCGTTCGACGAGTTCGACGTAGCGCGGCCACACGTCGCCGCGGACCTCCTCGATGCGGGCCCGGAACTCCGGGTCGCGGTACGCGCGCAGCTCGATCTCCATGAGGGTGCGCAGCAGGTCCGGGCTGGTGCGGTTGACGCTGAGGATGCCGACCACGATCTCGTCGGTGGTCATCTCCCGAGGCAGGTCGGCCAGCGCCGAGCCGTAGAGCTCCACCTGGTCCTCCGCGACGTGGCGCATGATCTCGACGCACAGGTCGTCCTTGGTCGCGAAGTTGGAGTAGAACGCCCCCCGCGTGAACCCGGCCGCCTGACACAGGTGCTCGACGCTGGTGGCGTCGATCCCGCGCCGACTGAACTCCTCGATCGCGGCCTGCACCAGCCGTCGCCGGGTGTCCTCGCGGCGTCGCGTGGGTTCCGACATGGTCCTCCGATCAGCGCTGATTCATGCGGTTCGGGACGTCCGATGCATAGTTGTATCCTGAAGCCTAACGCGCTGTCCCTCACTCTACGGATCGGGCCCCCTGGATGTCTGCTTGGCTGTATGCCGTCGGCCGCTGGTGTTACCGGCGGCGCCTCACCGTCATCGCGCTGTGGCTGTCGCTGCTGGCGCTGCTCGGGGTCTCCGCCGGCCTGTGGATGGGGTCGTTCAACAACGCCTTCGAGATCCCGTCGTCGCGGTCCCAGGAGGCGCTCGACAAGCTGCGCATGACGTTCCCGCAGGGCGCGGCACTGTCCGCGCTCGCCGTCGTGGTGGCCCCCGAGGGGCAGCAGGTGGCCGAGTCCCGCGAGCAGATCGAGGCCGCCGTCGCCGACTTCGACGACCTGCCGATGGTGGAGGCCGCGACATCGCCGTGGAACGAGTACGTCGACGGGCTGATCTCGGACTCGGGCCGCGCCGCCATCATCCAGCTCAGCCTCGACTTCGGGGGCGAGGTGCCGACGGAGGAACAGCTCGCGCCCATCACCGACGTCGCCGACGACCTCGAGGCCGCCATGCCCGCGGGCACGCAGGTGAGCATGGGCGGTGAGGCGTACAACATCGAACTGCCGTACCTCAGCATCATCGAGGGCATCGGCCTCATCATCGCGCTTGTGGTGCTGGCCGTGGTGCTCGGCTCGCTCATCGCCGCTGGCCTGCCGCTGCTGACCGCCGTGACGGGTGTCGGCATCGCGATGGCGCTCATGCTGCTGCTCACGCGCATCTTCGACATCAACTCCACCACGCCGCTGCTGTCGGTCATGCTCGGCCTCGCGGTCGGCATCGACTACGCGCTGTTCATCCTGTCGCGGCACCGCGACCAGCTCCGCGACGGGCTGGACCCCGAGGAGTCGGCGGGCCGCGCCGTCGGGACCTCCGGATCGGCCGTGGTATTCGCCGGGCTCACGGTGTTCATCGCGCTGCTCGGGCTCGGGGTGGCCAACATCCCGTTCCTCACCGTCATGGGCATCTTCGCCGCCGTCACGGTGGCGGTCGCGGTGGTCATCGCGCTCACCTTCCTGCCCGCGCTCATGGGCCTGCTGGGGGAGCGGATGCGGCCCAAGCCCCGTGCCGCCGCCGCGGCGTCGGGAGCCCGTCGTCCCGGGCTGTTCGCCTGGTGGGTCGGGGTGACGACCACGCACCCCGTCGCCACGATCGTCACGGTGGTGGCCGCCCTGGTGGCGCTGACCCTGCCGGTGCTGGGGCTGCAGGTGTCGCTGCCGAACGCCGGCCAGCAGCGCCCGGATCAGCCCGCCCGCATCGCCTACGACCTGCTGAGCGAGCACTTCGGGCCCGGCGTCAACGGCCCGCTCATCGTCACGGCCGACATCATCGGCTCCACCGACCCGCTCGGGCTGATGGCCAGCCTCAAGGACGACATCGAGGGCATCGACGGCGTCGCCCAGGTCCCGCTCGCCACCCCCAACCAGAACGCCGACACCGGCCTCATCCAGGTGGTCCCCGAGACCGGCCCCGACGATCCGGCCACCGCCGACCTCGTCCGGGCGCTGATGGAGCGCCAGGACCACTGGCTCGCCGAGTACGGCGTCGAGACCGACGTGACGGGACTCACCGCGGTCCAGATCGACATCAGCGAGAAGCTGACCGCGGCCCTGCTGCCGTTCGGCGTGCTCGTGGTGGGGCTGTCCCTGGTGCTGCTCGCGGCCGTCTTCCGGTCGGTCTGGGTCCCCATCAAGGCGACCGTAGGCTACCTGCTCAGCGTCGGCGCCGCGTTCGGCGCCACCGCTCTCGTGTTCAACTACGGCGTCGCCAAGGAGGTCGTGAACCTCGAGCGGCCCATGCCCGTGATCTCCTTCCTGCCCATCCTGCTCATGGGCATCCTGTTCGGTCTCGCCATGGACTACGAGGTCTTCCTCGTCAGCCGCATGCGCGAGGAGTACGTGCACGGCAAGAGCCCGCTCGAGGCCATCCGGGGCGGCTTCGTCGCCTCCGGGCCCGTCGTCATGGCGGCCGCCATCATCATGATCGCCGTCTTCGCGTTCTTCGTCCCCGAGGGCATGGGGGCGATCAAGGCCATCGCGTTCGCGCTCGCGGTCGGGGTCGCTGTGGACGCCTTCCTCGTCCGGATGACGCTGGTCCCGGCCGTGTTGACGCTGCTGGGCGAGAAGGCATGGTGGCTGCCGGCCTGGCTGGACCGCATCCTTCCCACGTTCGACGTCGAGGGGGAGGTGCTCAGCACCGAGATGGCCCTCAAGGACTGGCCCGGCGACGGGTCCGTCCTGTTCGCCGACCAACTCGCCGTCGCCGGCGTCGTCGGCCCGCTCGACCTGCGGCTCGTGCCGGGCAACGTCATCGGCATGGTGGGCCCCACCGGGGCCCGCACCGGCGCCGCGCTCGCGCTGAGCGGGCGGCTCGAGACCACTGGGGGGCGCGCCCGAGTCGCCGGAGCGCTGCTGCCCGAGGCGGCGGGGGCGGCCCGGCGTCGCGTCAGCTACCTCGACCTCGCCCACGTCGACGACCCGGCGCAGGCGCTGTCCGCCATGCGCCCGGGCAAGGTCGTCTTCATCGACTCGGTCGATCTCATCACCTCCCCCGAGGCGCATGCCGCGCTCGACTCGCTCATGGACCGCGTCCGCGGCGACGGCGCCGTCGTCCTCTGCGCCGCCGTCGAGGACCACCTCACCGACCACCAGCTCGACGGCGTCTTCGCGGCGCCGTCGGCCGCCCACGAGGAGACCAGGGCATGACCCCCGAAACCCAGTCCGGACGCCGCGTCACCTGGCCGGCGATCATCGCCCTGGCGCTCATCCCCCTCCTCACGGTGGCGGCGCTCATCGGCCTCACCCGGCCGGACGCCGAGCGGATCGACGCCGCGGTCGTCAACCTCGACGAGGCCGTCACGGTGGACGGGCAGCTCATCCCCATGGGCCGCCAGCTCGCCGCCGCCATGCTCGAACGCGACGGTGAGAACGTCTCCTGGACCCTCGCCGACGTCCCCGGCGCCGCCGCGGGGCTTCGCTCGGGGGAGTTCGCCGCCGTCGTGACCATCCCGGAGGGCTTCTCCGCCGCCGCGACCTCCTTCTCCGCCAACGACGCCGCGCAGGCGCAGCAGGCCACCATCGACGTCGAGGTGAGCGATAACGCCCCCGTGACCGACGCCCAGCTGGCGCAACAGGTGGCCCGCCTCGCCACCGAGACCATCAACGACACGCTCACCGAGGGCTACCTCGACGGCATCTACGTCGGGTTCAACACCGTGGGCGAGCAGTTCACCACCATCGTCGACGGCGCGCGCCAGCTCGCGGACGGGTCGGGCCAGCTCGCCGACGGCACCCTCGAGGCGTCGCAGGGGGCCAACCAGCTCGCCGACGGCATGACGCTGCTGGCGGACAACGGGCCGCGCCTCGCCGACGGCGGGGACCAGCTCGTCCTCGGGGTCGGGGAGCTGGGCGACGGCGCGGCGCAGCTCGCCGACGGCGCCGGTCAGCTCGCGTCCGGCATGCGGCAGTATGCCGACGGCGTCGACCAGTTCGCGGCTCAGACGCCCGAACTCGTCGACGGGGTCGGACAGCTAGCCGACGGCTCGGACCAGCTGCTGGGCGGCCTGCCGCAGTTCGCCGACGGTGCCGCGCAGGCCATCGGGGGCGTGGCGCAGCTGCGCGACGGCCTCGATCAGGTGGTCGCGGGGCTGGACCAGCCGCAGGACTTCTCGCAGCTGCAGGAGCTGGCCGACGGCGCGGCGGGTGTCGCGGCGGGCGCCGAGGGCGTGGCGGGCGGCATCGGGCAGGTCGACGCGGCCATGCAGGGCTTCGCCTCGGGCGCCGTGCCGGCCCCCGCGCAGGTCACCGCCATCTCGGGCCAGATCGCGGCCGGATTCGAGTGCCCGGTCGCCGATCCGGCGACGTGCGAGATGCTCGCGCAGACCTTCGCCGCCGGCGCGGCGGCGGGCGTGGGCGCCGGCTTCCAGGCCGGGACCGGGGCGGCCTCCGCCGCGCTCAACACCCCCGACCCCACCACGGGACTGTCGCTCATCCAGGGTGCCGAGGCGCTGGCCGTGGGGGCCGGGCAGCTGTCCGACGGGGTCGACCAGCTCGTGACGGAGCTCCCCGCCCAGACGGAGGCCCAGCTCGGCACGCTCAAGGCCGGGCTCACCCAGCTGCGCGACGGGGCGGACACCCTCGCCACCGAGGCCCAGCCCATCGTCGACAACGCTCCGGCCATCTCGTCGGGCGCGACCCAGCTCAACGCGGGCATCCAGCAGCTCGACGAGGAGATCGGCTCCCTCCCCGCCGGTGTCGAACAGCTCAGCGACGGCGCGGACCAGCTCGCCGACGGCGCCTCGGAGCTCGCCACCGGGGCCGGCCAACTGAGCGACGGCGTCGGACAGCTGGAGACCGGCGCCGCGACGTTCGCCGCCGGCGTCACGCAGTACACCGAGGGTGTCGCGTCCGCGTCGGACGGCACGGCGCAGCTCGCGGACGGACTCGCCCAGCTCGCCGACGGCGCGGCGCAGCTCGACGACGGCGTCGACACCTTCGCCACCGAGCTCGCCAAGGGCGCGGAGCAGGTGCCCAGCTACTCGGCCGCGGACCGCGAACGGCTGGCCACCGTCGTCGCGTCCCCCGTGGACCGCGCCGACGACCTCGTCCAGTCCTCCCGCGTCCCCGCCGTGACGCTGCTCCTGGTCTCCGCGCTGTGGCTCGGGGCGCTGGGTGCGTGGGTCGTGGCCCGGCCGGTGCCGCGGGACGTGGTGTCGTCGCGGGCGCCGAGCGTCGTGCTGTGGGCCCGCACCATGTGGCTGCCGCTCGCGGTGGTCGCGGCCCAGGGCGTCGTGCTCGGGCTCGTCGGGGGCGTGGTCCTGGAGGCCGGGTTCGTGACCACGCTGGCGCTGGCCGCGCTGCTCGTCGTCATGGGCGCGTCGTTCGTGTTCGCCAACCATGCCCTCGCCGGCTGGTTCGGCCACGCGGGACGGGCGATCTCCGTGCTGCTGCTCGTCGTGACGGTGGCGCTCGGGCTCTCGTCGGCCGTGTCGTGGCTCGCGCCCGTGACGTTCGTCTCGCCCCTGCATAACGGTCTGCTGCTGGTTCGGGCCTGGCTGGGGGGCGGTTCCGGTGAGATCGGGCTGGCCGCGACCGCTGTGCTGATGGCGGTCGTCGCGCTCGGCGCGTCGGTGCTCGCGGTCTCCGCGCGGCGGCGGCTCAGCGCGGAGCAGTTCCGTCGCCGCACCGCGACGGTATCCACCGTCTGAGGTTAACGGAAGTGAGCCCTGACAGTGGGCTTCGGGCGAGACCCGGATGGAAGTGCACGCACCCGACCCCGGGTTGCACGATCGTGCATGCAGGTTGCACCGACGTGCAACCCGGAGTTGGCTAGGGCTGGCGGCCAACGGGTCGTCAAGAGTCATGCGTCACAGATGACGCCGATCTGACAAGGCTGTCAGGAACGGAGTGAGGGATGGAAACCTCCTTGGGTGTTGTCTTCCTCTCGGAAGTCGTGGGATCAGCGATGCTGCTGCTGCTTGGTGGAGGTGTGGTCGCCAACGCGATCCTCACCAAGACCAAGGGCAACGGTCAGGGATTCCTCTTCATCAACTGGGGCTGGGGTATCGCGGTTTTCTCCGGCGTCCTGGTCTCGTACAAGTCCGGCGGTCACCTGAACCCCGCCGTCACGCTCGGCCTCCTCGCCTCGGGGTCCGACACCTACGCAGCCGGTGTTGAGGTCACGGCCGCGTCCACCGTCGTCTACCTCGCCGCCGAACTCGTCGGCGCCATGATCGGTGCCGTCCTCTGCTGGCTGGCCTACAAGGACCACTTCGACGAGGAGCCGGATCCGGCCCTCAAGCTCGCGGTGTTCTCGACCGGCCCCGGCATCCGCAACTACGCGATGAACGTCGTCACTGAGGCCATCGCCACCTTCGTCCTCGTGTTCGTGATCCTGGGCGCCGGCAAGTTCACCGGTGCCGGCGGCACCGACCCCGCCAACCTCGGCTGGCTCGGCGCCTTCGGCGTCGCGGTCCTCATCGTCGGCATCGGCGCGAGCCTCGGTGGCCCCACCGGCTACGCCATCAACCCGACGCGTGACCTCGGCCCGCGCATCGTGCACGCCATCCTCCCCATCAAGGGCAAGGGCAGCTCGGACTGGGGCTACTCCTGGGTTCCGATCGTCGGCCCCATCATCGGTGGCGTCCTGGCCGGCCTGCTGGCTGGCGTTCTCCTCCCCGCAGTCTGATTCTCGAAAGGATTTGAGTAAGTAATGGCTGACAAGTACGTTCTCGCGATCGACCAAGGGACCACGAGCTCCCGCGCCATCATCTTCGACCACAGCGGCAAGATCGTCTCCGTGGGCCAGAAGGAGCACGAGCAGATCTTCCCGCGGGCCGGCTGGGTGGAGCACAACCCCGTCGAGGTGTGGGACAACGTCCGCGCCGTCGTCGCCGAGGCCCTCAGCGGCGCCTCGATGAACCACCAGCAGATCGCTGCCGTGGGCATCACCAACCAGCGCGAGACCACCGTCGTGTGGGACAAGAAGACCGGCGAGCCCGTCTACAACGCCATCGTCTGGCAGGACACCCGCACCGCGAAGATCGTCGACGAGCTCGGCGGCGGTGACCAGGACAAGTACAAGGACCGCGTCGGTCTGCCCCTGGCCACCTACTTCTGTGGCCCCAAGGTCAAGTGGATCCTCGACAACGTCGAGGGCGCCCGCGAGCGCGCCGAGGCCGGCGATCTCGTCATGGGAACCATGGACACCTGGGTGCTGTGGAACATGACCGGCGGCGTCGACGGCGGCGTGCACGTGACCGATGTCACCAACGCCTCCCGCACCATGCTCATGGACCTCAAGACCCTCGATTGGGACGCCGACATCGCGGCCGACATGACCATCCCCATGTCGATGCTCCCCGAGATCAAGAGCTCCGCGGAGGTCTACGGCGTGGGCCGCTCGGGCGGTCTGCTGCCCGACGTCCCGATCGCGGGCATCCTGGGCGACCAGCAGGCGGCCACCTTCGGCCAGGCCTGCTTCGAGCCCGGCATGGCGAAGAACACGTACGGCACCGGCAACTTCATGCTGCTCAACACCGGCGAGGAGATCGTTCCGTCGAAGAACGGCCTGCTCACCACCGTGTGCTACAAGATCGGCGACAAGCCCGCCATCTACGCCCTCGAGGGCTCGATCGCGGTCACGGGCTCGCTGGTGCAGTGGCTCCGCGACAACATGAAGATGTTCAGCTCGGCCCCCGAGGTCGAGGAACTGGCGGCCACGGTCGAGGACAACGGCGGCGCGTACTTCGTGCCCGCGTTCTCGGGCCTGTTCGCTCCGTACTGGAAGTCCGACGCCCGCGGCGCGCTCGTCGGTCTGACCCGCTACGTCAACCGCGGCCACATCGCCCGCGCCGTCCTGGAGGCCACCGCCTACCAGACGCGTGAGGTGCTGGAAGCCATGGAGGCGGACTCGGGTGTGAAGCTCGCCGAGCTCAAGGTCGACGGCGGTATGACCGCCAACGAGACCCTGATGCAGTTCCAGGCCGATCAGCTCGGCGTCGACGTGGTGCGCCCCGTCGTCGCGGAGACCACGGCTCTGGGTGCGGCCTACGCGGCCGGCATCGCCACGGGGTACTGGCAGGGCGAGCAGGACGTCATCGACAACTGGGCCGAGGACAAGCGCTGGACGCCCAAGGTCGACGAGACCGAGCGGGATCGGCTGTTCCGCAACTGGAAGAAGGCCGTCACTCGGACCTTCGACTGGGTCGACGAGGACGTCAAGGAGTGATCCGCAACTGACGTTGCCACACGGAGGGGCGCCGGGAGACCGGCGCCCTTTCGCGTCGGTGCGTTCGCTGAGTTCAGCCCGCTCGTTAGCTGAAGTCGCGCCCGGCCCCGTTCGCTGAGGTCGCGCCCTCCCCGTTCGCTGAGGTCGCGCCCTCTCCGTTCGCTGAGGTCGCGCCCTCCCCGTTCGCTGAGGTCGCGCCCTTTCCGTTCGCTGAGGTCGTGCCTGGTCCGTTCGCTGAGGTCGCGCCCGGTGCGGAGCACCCGGGCGAGTCTCGAAGCCGACGCCGGAGGCGTCGATCCCGCAACCCTCAGCACGAATAGCAGGCTCACTCACCGCTGGGGCTTGCGTACGGCGTCGAGGGCGGAGTTCGACGGCGTGTCGTGCTGGTGTAGGTGGCCGCGCGACGGTGGCGGGGGTCGTGCCTGGTCCGTTCGCTGAGGTCGCGCCCGGTGCGGAGCACCCGGGCGAGTCTCGAAGCCGACGCCGGAGGCGTCGATCCCGCAACCCGCAGCACGAATAGCAGGCCTACTCACCGCCGGGGCGCGCGTACGGCGTCGAGGGCGGAGTTCGACGGCGTGTCGTGCTGGTGGGGGCGGCGGCGGCACAGCGGGGGGCGGCCGCGGCGGCGCCGCGTGGCGGCCGGCGGGGCGGCGGGGCGGCGGCGGAGCGACGACGGGGGCCGGTGTTGCGGGAGCGGCCCGGCGTCGGCGGGTCCGCGACTAGCCTGGGCCCATGGCGGAGCACGTAGTCATCCGAGCAGGCGAGCACGAGGTGCGCATGACGTCGCCCGACAAGGAACTGTGGCCCGGCGCCGGGATGGCCGACGGCGCCCCCGTCACCAAGCGCGACCTCGCCGACTACCTCCTCACGGTGGCCGACCAGTTCCTCCACCTCAACGGCGACCGCCCCATGACCCTACAGCGGTTCCCGGAGGGCATCGACGGCGAGGAGTTCTTCTCCAAGCGCCCGCCCCAGGGCGCGCCGGACCATCTGCGTCGCGTGATGTGCACCTATCCGTCCCGCCGACGACACGAGCAGCTGGTCTTCGACGAGCCGGCGGACCTCGTCTGGGCCGCGCAGATGGGCACGCTGACCTTCCACCCGTGGCCGGTGCGCACCCCGGAGCTCGACAACCCCGACGAGCTGCGCATCGACCTGGACCCGCAGCCCGGCCGCGACTTCCACGACGCCGTCACCGCCGCGCTCGCCCTCCGCGACGTCATGGCGGAGGCGGGCCTCACGGCCTACCCCAAGACCTCCGGAAACCGGGGTGTCCACGTCTACGCCCGCATCCGGCCGACGCACGAGTTCCAGGACGTCCGGCACGGCGTCATCGGGATCGCGCGGGAGCTGGAGCGCCGCATGCCTGAGCTGGTCACGACGTCGTGGTGGAAGGAGGAGCGCGGCGAGCGGGTCTTCGTCGACTTCAACCAGGCCAACCGCGACCGCACCATCGCCGCGGCCTACTCGCCCCGCCCGCTGCCCGGGGCGCCCGTGTCGACGCCGCTGTCCTGGGACGAGCTGCCCGACGCCCACCCCCGCGACCTCACCCTCCGGACCGTCCCCGCGTTGCTGCAGCGGAGGCCGTGCCCGTGGAGCGACATCGACGACGAGCCGGGCGACGTCGCCGGCGCGCTCGCCCTGTGGGAGGCCGACCTGGAGCGCGGGCTGGGGGAGTTGAACTTCCCGCCCGACTATCCCAAGATGCCCGGCGAACCGCCGCGCGTGCCGCCCAGCAAGCGCCGCACCGATCGCGCCGACGACGAGTACCTGGCGCCGAAGGCCGAACGCGACGCCGAGTGGGGCACCGCCATCGCGCCGCCCTACGGCCCCATGCTGGCGAAGGCGGTCAAGAAGTTGCCCACCGGCGACTTCCTCTACGAGCCGAAGTGGGACGGGTTCCGCTCCATCATCTGGCGGTCCGGCGACGAGGTGGAGATCGGGTCGCGCAACTCGCGCCCCATGACCCGCTACTTCCCCGAGATCGTCCGCGCCGTCGTCGACAACTTCCCCGACCACTCGGTCATCGACGGCGAGATCATCCTCGTCGATCCCACGACGGGTGACCGGCTCAACTTCGACCTCCTCCAGCAGCGCATCCACCCGGCCGCGTCGCGGATCAAGAAGCTCAGCGAGGCCACGCCCGCGAGTTTCGTCGCGTTCGACCTGCTGGCGCTGGGGCAGGAGAACTTCGTCGAGCGGCCCTTCCGGGAGCGCCGCGCGGCACTGGAGAAGGCCCTGGCCGACGCCGAGGCACCCATCCACCTCACGCGCGCGACGCTCGATCCCGCCGTCGCGGAGCAGTGGTTCGAGCAGTTCGAGGGCGCCGGGCTGGACGGGATCGTCGCCAAGCCGCTTGGCGAGCCCTACGTCGAGGACAAGCGCGTGATGAGCAAGTACAAGCACGAGCGGACCGCGGACTGTGTGGTGGCGGGCTACCGGCTCTACCGCGGCGAGTCCGACGCCATCGGCTCCCTGCTCCTCGGGCTCTACACCGACGACGGTGTCCTCAACTCGGTGGGCGTCATCGGGGCCTTCCCGATGGAGCGCAGGCGCGAGCTGTTCGCCGAGCTGCAGCCCCTGGTCACGACGTTCGAGGACCATCCGTGGGCCTGGGCGCAGCCGGAGGAGACGTCGCCGGACAACCGCGACCAGTCGTTCCCCCGGACGCCGACGGCGGCCGCACACTCGCGCTGGAACGCGAAGAAGGACCTGTCGTTCACCCCGCTGCGGCCGGAACGCGTCGTCGAGGTGCGCTACGACCACATGGAGGGCGACCGGTTCCGGCACACGGCGCAGTTCGTGCGCTGGCGCGACGACCGAGAGCCGGAGTCGTGCACGTATGCCCAGCTCGATGAACCCGTGAGCTACGACCTCGGCGAGGTGCTGGGCGGGTGAGCGCGGCGGCCGCTACTGCAGCGTGATCTCGGCGATCTCGGCGCGGTAGCCGCCCTCGACCTCGGGCAGGTTCGTCACGTACACCATGAGGTAGCGCGTGTCCGTGGGCGCCTCCAGCGCGATGGTCGCCGCCCCGCTGGCTGCGTCGTCGGATCCGACGACGGTCCAGTCCTGCTCGGTCCGCGTCGACGGCTCGGAGCCGGCGGGCACCCTCAGCTCGACGGCGGTCGGGCCGCCGCCGACCAGGGTGACGGTCGCCGACGTCACGGTCCGCGCCTCGCCCAGGTCCAGCACCAGGCCGACGCCCGGCTTCAGGCCGCCCATGTCCGGGCGTCGCAGGTACCGCATGGTCACCCAGGTGGTCTCGGGGTCGCCGTCGATGACGTTGGCCACCCGGTCCGGGTTCTCCTCGGCGTTGCCGCCGTCGGCCTCGGGATCGAAGTCCGCCACCGACGTGATCGTGGGCGCCGCCGCGCTGGGCGAGCCGGAGGCCGTCGACCCCTCCGTGGGGGAGCCGCTCGCCGACGGCGACGACGTCGGGCTCGTGCCGGGATCGCCGCCGCCGGTCCACAGGGCGATGAGCGAGGCGACGGCGATCAGGGCCAGGAGCGCCAGCAACGCGATAAGACCGCGCCGGGTACGGCCCTGGTCCTCGTCCCCGTCCGCCGTGGTGGGGGCGGCCGCCGCGCGGCGGGCAGCGGCATCGTCGACCGGCGGCAGTCCCGCCCCGGCCACCGGGGCTGCGGGCGGCACCTCGGCGATCCGCTGCTCGCGCACCGGCGTCCAGATGGCCGTGGCGGCGGCCGCGCGGGGGGCGGTGGCGGTGCCCGGGTCGGCGGCATCCAGGGCTCGGACCCGTTCCTCAAGGTCCGGCGACGCGTTGGCGGTGCCGAGCACGGCGGACAGCGCGTCGGCGAGCTGCGCCACCGACGTGATCCGCGGATCCCCCGCGGACCCGCGCTGGGTCAGGGCTGCGGTGCAGATCCGGTCCAGTGCCGGCGAGATCCCGGCCTGCACCTGGTGGGGTGGCGCCGTCTCCCCCGCGACGATGGGGGCGGGCGGCATGCCGAACGCCGCGCCCCCGGGCCAGCGGCGCACGAGCGACGCGTACAGCAGCGCGGCGAGCCCCACGACGTCCGAGCGCTCCCGCGTCGACCATGCCGACTCCGGCCCGTCGCCCCGGGTGAGGGCGGCGTCGACGCCGAAGCCCCCGAGCCGCACCGCCCCTGCCGTGGTGATGATGACGGCGTCGGGCGAGATCCGCTCGTGGAACAGCCCTTGGGCATGCACGGCGACCAGGGCGTCCGCGAGCTCGCGCACGATGTGGGCGGCCTCGAGGGCGCTGAGCGGCCCCGCGGCCAGCAGCTCGGTGAGGGAGCGGCCGGGCGCGTACTCGCGCACGACGAAGGCACCCACCCCCATGTCGGGGTCGATCACCTCGTCCGCGTCGAGGACGCGGAGGAAACGGGAGTCCGTGGCCACCGCGCCCTTGCGCGCGGCGAGCATCAGGTCGGGGATGCGCGGGTCGCCGGGGGCCACGACGTGGACCACGACGTCGCGGGAGAGGACCTGGTCGTGGGCGCGCCACGTGCCGGAGCCCGCGCTGTCACCCAGCGCCTCCACCAGCTCGTAGCGGGTGCTGAGCAGCGTGCCCACCTCGACGGCGCCCACGGCCGGCTCCTCGCGGAACAGCCCGGGCAGATCCAGCGCGCCCGTCGGTTCGTCGGCGAGCCCGGCCGCGACCGGGGGCAGGTCCACCGGGTCCGCGCCCATCGGCGCCTCAGCCTCCGCCGGTGATCCGCCGGCGACGGCGTCATCCGGCTCCTCGTCCCAGGCGTCGGGCTCGCGGGTCCACGCGTCGGGGGCATCCGCCCAGGGGTCGGGCTCCGCCGCGCCGGGGCCGGGGAACCGGTGGTCGCCCACCAGGGGGCGGTTGCGCACCACGGTGGCCGGGCCGGTGTCGAAGGAGTCGATCATGTCGGCGCGGACGGCGGGAAGGACGTCGGTCGGGTAGTCGTCCGACGGGTGCGACGAGCCGCGCGGCACCGCCACGACGGCGTCGTCGGCCGGTTCCGTGGCCGGCCTCCGCCGCCCGAACCGACTCCCCACGAGCTCCGACAGGCTGGCCAGCTCCTTGACGTGCAGGAGCTTGCCCATCAGCAGGAAGCCGCCGAGGATCAGCAGCCCGCCTGCCGCGATGGCGGCGATCTGCCCGAGGATCCGCTGCTCGACGACGTCGGTCAGCCACCGGGCCGCCGCGTACGCCGCGGCGCCACCGATGGCGGCCCCCAGCAGCAGCCGCACCAGGTGCAGGGCGAGGGCTCGGCCGTCGAGTCCCGGCACCCTGGAGTGCAGCGTGCGCCAGGTCACACCGACTCCGACGAGGTAGGCCAGCGAGTAGGCCAGCGCGAGCGCCGCGGCGATCCACTCGTCGGACCCGACCGCCCACACCAGCGCGATCGCGCCCACGATGTTCAGGCCGGCGATGACGATCTGCAGGAAGAACGGCGTGCGCGTGTTCTCGAGGGCGTAGAAGGTGCGTAGGCACACGAACTGCAGCGTGAACGGGATGAGCCCGAGCGCGAAGGCCATGAGGGCCCACGCGATCCAGCCCGCATCCTCGGCGCCGGTGCCGTGGCCGAACAGCAGTCCCGCCATGGGCTGCGCGAGCGCGATGAAGGCGACGGTCGCGGGCACGATCGCCACCAGCGCCAGCCGCACCGTCTTGGTGAACTCGGCCGCGACGCCGTCGAGGTCGCCCTGCGCGGCCAGCCGGGAGGCGTTGGGCAGCATCGCCGTGGCGAGGGACACCGTGATGAGGGAGTGCGGGAGGATCCACAGCAGGTGGGCGTTGGCGTACACGGTGACGCCGGCGCCGTGGCCGCCCGCGGTGGCCGAGGTGGCCAGGCGGTTGACGACCATGAGCGACACCTGGTTGACCGCGACGAACCCCATGGTCCACTTGGTGAGCGCGAACGTGTGGCCGAGCCCGGTGCCCTTGAGATCGAAGCGCGGGCGGATCCGGAAGCCGACCCGCCGCACGTACGGGAGCATGACGAGCGTCTGGGCCGCGATGCCGAGGGTGGAGCCCAGGCCGAGGACCAGCAGCTGGGGGGTGGTGAACGCGCCGCCGTGGTCCTGGCCGTTGCCCCAGACGACGAAGTACAGCCCGAGGACGATGATCGAGATCACGTTGTTGGCGATGGGGGCCCACATCATGGGGCCGAACTTGTCGCGCGCGTTGAGCACCTGGCCCAGCAGGAAGAACGCCCCGTAGAAGAAGATCTGCGGGAGGGTCAGGTACGTCAGCGCGATCATCGACGCGTACTGCGCCGACAGCCCGGGCTGGCGCCACTCCTCGGAGGTGTAGATGGCGGTCACCACGGGCGCCGCGATGGTCACCACGACCGCGACGGCCGTGACGATCAGCATGAAGGCCGTCATGATGCGGTTGGTGTACGCCTCGCCGCCGTCGTCGTCGTTCTTGATGGCGCGGACGATCTGCGGCACCAAGACGGTGTTGAGGGCGCCGCCGGCGAACAGGATGTAGAGCGAGTTGGGCACCATGGTGGCCAGGCCCAGCATGTCGGCCTGGCGCGTGCCGTTGCCGAGGATGAACGCGATGAGCATCACGCGGATGACGCCGAGGATGCGCGAGATCATCGTTCCCGACGCCATGATGGCGCCCGCGCCGACCAGCTTCTTGGTGCTACTGACGTGACTCACGGTTCTCCTTCAGGGCCCGTTCGCGCTGCACGGCTCGGATGCGCAGGGCGGTGCCCCCGACCACCACTGCACCCGACACGACGATGATGATCCAGCCGACGCGCCCGAAGTCGGTGGCCGTGATCTCGATCGGCACCGGCGCCCGCAGGGGGGTGCCGTCGATCGTGGTCAACTGGGCGCGCACGATCGTGACGCCGTTGGCGGTGGCCTCCGGCGTGATGTCGACGGTGGCCGATTCGCCGGGCGCGACGGTGACGGGCCCCACGGCGGGGACCCGGATGCGTTGCGGCGCGTCGGAGGCGAACTCGATCCGCACCTGGATCGGGATGCCCAGCCCGTTGGTGATGGTGGCCGGGAAGGTGTTGGTGCGCGATCCCATGACGAAGGACTGCGCCGCCTTCAAGGTGATGCGGGAGGCGTCCACGCGGGCGGGGGTGGTGGCGGCGACGTAGGTGACGGCGTTGGCCTCGGCCCGGAACGCCGACGAGAAGGACAGCGCGGTCAGGCGGGTCAGGTCGGCGGGTTCCTCGGCCCCCATGAGTTCGCGCCGGAACTCGGCGGTGTCCTGCGCCTCGTCCAAGGCGTCCGCGAGCCCTGGCCACGGTTCCGTGGCTTCGGTGTCGGGCCAGAGGAGCGACGAGCCCGGTGCGGCCGCGGGCGGGACGCGCCGCAGAGCGCCGTCCGCCGCGGCGTCGACGGCAGCCTCCGCCTCCGTGGTGACCAGCCGCAGGGGCGGGGCGTCCGCCACGAGGGCGTCGGCCACCATGCGGCCGGCTCGGACCCCCTCGGGCAGCGCGGCCACCGTGGCGGAGGATCCGGCGCCCAGCACCGCCGGCCTGCCGGCAGTGGCGCCGTCGGCGCCGACGACCACGACGGTGTCCACGCCCGTCAGGGCGGCGACGAGTTCGGCGTCGGCACCGGCGTCGACGATCGCCGCGAGCGGCAGGGCACGCCAGGGCGCGGGGGTCGCGGCGTCGGCGGCCGCCCACACCGGCTCGAGGCGCTCCGTGGCCCGCGCGCGAACCAGGTCCGGGTCTCCGTAGGGAAGCCGCCACACCCGGTCCGCCTCGGCGAGGGCCGCCAGCCGGTCCGCCCAGCGCAGCGCGACCCCGCTGCCGGGCCGGCCGACGCCGGCGACCACGTGCTCGTCGGCCATCCGGGTCACCGCCTCGAGCAGGGCCGGGTCCACGGCCGCCACCGCGCCGTCGCGCTCCGCGCTGGTCAGCAGCGTGTCGAGCCGGCCGGAGAGCTGGTCGGTGAGGGAGTCGTCGAGGAAGTCGCCGGTCGGCAGCCACGACGGCGGCGCGGTGAGCTCCACGACGGTGCTGACCTCGGGCTGCGTCGTCGTCGCGGCGACGACGACCTGGTCCGCCCCGACGACCTGGTTGCCGCCGGAGGCGGGGATCCCGCGGACCTGCACGCCGAGGAGGTAGGCGGCGTCGTCCCGCGGGAAGGCGTACTGGCCGGTGGTGAGCTGCGCGACGGTGGCGCGGACCTGGAAGTCCGCCCGCTGCCCGGGCGCGAACTCGTCCTCGCGGGTGAGGATGTGCAGGTTCCCCGCGGCCTCGTCGACCAGCCGGGCCCCGAGCGGGACCTGCGCGACGGCCGCGTCGAGCTGAGCCGGCGTCGTGAGGGCGGTGCTCAGCCGCCAGAAGTGCACGTTGACGTAGCGGATGGGTTCGGTGGAGACGTTGGTGAGCGTCCCGGTCAGTTCCACGACTTGCGTCGGATCCGACAGGTTCAGGGTGGGGGTGGACACGGCGGTGAGCTCCACCTCGAGGAGGTCGCCCGCCGCGGCTGCCGGCCGCGGGAGAGCCAGCCCGGTCACCGCGAGGAGGGTCGCGACGAGCAGCGCGCGCACCCACCGACCGACCATCACCGTCCCATCGTAGATGCCGCCGCCGCGGCGGCGGCCGTCACCGCTCGCCGCGATCGGCCCACCACCGGCGCAGCAGCTCGACCGCCTCGTCGTGCGCGACCGGGCCGTGCTCGGTCCGGTGCTCCAGCAGGAAGGCGTACGCCTCGCCCACGACCCGCCCGGGACCGATGCCCAGCACGGCCATGATCTCGGTGCCGTCGAGGTGCGGGCGCAGCGCGGCCAGCTCCTCCTGCGAGGCAAGCTCATCGATGCGCCACTCCAACTCCTCGTAGGCGCGACGCAGCCGGGTGGCGCGCTGCCGATTGCGCGTCGTGCAGTCGGCGCGGGTGAGCATGTGGAGGCGCTCCAGCTCGTCGCCGGCGTCGCGCACGTAGCGGCGCACCGCGGCGTCGGTCCAGGCGCCGTCGGAGTAGCCGTGGAACCGCAGGTGCAGCTCGATGAGCTTCGCCACCGACTTCACCACCTGCGTGGGGTAGTTGAGCGCCTTCAGCCGCTTGGTGGCCAGCTTGGCGCCCACGATGTCGTGGTGGTGGAACGTCACCTTCGGGCCCTCGAAGCGCCGGGTGGCGGGCTTGCCGATGTCGTGCAGCAGCGCCGCCAGCCGGTTGACCAGGTCAGGAGCGTGTCCCCGCGCCTTCTCCAACTCGATGGCCTGGTCCAACACCGTCAGCGAGTGTTGGTAGACGTCCTTGTGGCGGGCGTGTTCGTCGAGCTCCAGCTGCAGGGCGGGCAGCTCGGGCAGGATCAGGTCCGCGATGCCGGTGCTCACCAGCAGGTCCAGCCCCACGCGCGGCGAGTCCGTGAGCAGCAGGCCCGACAACTCCGCCTGGATCCGTTCCGCGGACACGATCTGGATGCGCTCTGCCATCTCCGTCATGGCGCGCACTACCTCGGGCGCCACCTGGAAGCCGAGCCGCGAGGCGAAGCGCGCCGCGCGCATCATCCGCAGTGGGTCGTCCGAGAACGAGTGCTCCGGGGTGGACGGGGTGCGCAGGACACCGTCGGCCAGGTCGCCGAGGCCCCCGTAGGGGTCGACGAAGGTGCGGGTGGTGACGTCGACGGCCATGGCGTTGACGGTGAAGTCGCGGCGCACGAGGTCGCCGTCGATCGTGTCGCCGAAGGCGACCTCCGGCTTGCGCGACTCGCTGCGGTAGATGTCCGCCCGGAACGTGGTGATCTCGATCTGCCACTCCTGGTCGTCGGCGCGCTTGAGGGCGCCGATGGTGCCGAAGTCGCGGCCGATGTCCCACGTCGACGGTGTGAACCGGCGCAGCAGGTCGTGCGTCTGGTCTGGGCTGGCCGACGTCGTGAAGTCGAGATCGTGGCCAAGGCTCCCGAGGAGCGCGTCGCGGACAGAACCCCCCACCAGGTAGAGCTCGTGGCCGGCGTCGCGGAAGAGCCGGCCGAGGTCGTCGATCACCGGCGCGATGCGCAGCAGTTCATGCATCGCGTTGGTCTGCGCTTGGGTCAGGCTCGGCACAAGCGAGAAGTCTACGTCGTCGCCGCCGTGCGCCATCATGGGCGCTATGGCTGACATCTGGGAGAAGCTGCTGCTGAGCGTCGTCGTCATCGTCGTCGCGTTGCTGACGCGCCTGCTGCTGCGGCACGTGATCCGCCGATCCGTGGCCGCGCTGGTGGAGCGCGGCCGGGACCGCAACGACGACCTGGGTGCGAAGGCCCGCTCGATCCTCGCCCGCGCCGGAGGCCTGAGCGCCGAACGGCACCGGCAGCGTGTCGAGACGCTGGGATCGCTGCTGCGCAACGTCGTCGACGTCGTGCTCATTCTCGTCGTCGTCCTCACGATCCTTGCGACATTCGGGGTCCCCATGGGCCCGCTCATCGCGTCGGCCGGTGTCGGCGGGGTTGCGCTCGGTTTCGGGGCGCAGTCCCTGGTCAAGGACTACCTCTCCGGCATCTTCATGTTGGCCGAGGACCAGTTCGGCGTCGGTGACCTCATCCACGTCGGCGACCTCAAGGGGACGGTGCAGGAGGTGACGCTGCGCGTGACGAAGCTGCGCGACCCGTCCGGGACGGTCTGGTACGTCCGCAACGGCGAGGTCCTCACGCTCGGCAACGTTTCCCAGGGCTACTCGACGGCCATCGTCGAGGTCCCGGTCGCCATCGATGAGGATCCGGAGCGCGTGCAGTCCGTGCTGCGGGCCGCCGTCGGGACCATGGGGGAGGAACCCGAGTGGTCCGAGGTGCTGTTGGAGAACCCCACCGTCCTGGGCGTCGACTCCATGAGCGAGGGCACCATGGTGCTGAAGATCCTGCTCAAGACCGGCCCGGACCAGCAGTGGGGCCCCATGCGCGAGGCCCGGGCCCGTGCACAGCGGGCGCTGGCGGCAGAGGGGGTCCGCGGACCCATCCTGCCGGGCGTTCCGGGGGCACGTCCCGGCGTCTGACCTGACGAAAGGCCGCCGCGGAGGGCCGATCAGAGTAGCGTTGTCAGTACTACTCGTGGTCGGAGGACCCATGGTCAAGCGGGTGTTCGTCGATGTCGCCATCGGCCTGGGACTGGCCATCGCCGGTCAATTCGTGCAATTCACGGCCAGCATCGTGGGCCCCCTTCTCGGGCTCCCGTTCGCGTACGAGTCAGCCCCCGAGGACGGCAGCGTCCCCGAAGCGCTCCTGACCCAGATCGACTGGATGTTCTGGCTCGCCTCCATCGGCATGCTGCTGCTCTCCTTCCTCATCGGCCTCATCCTGCGGATCGCCTCGGTCCGCGAAGGTGCCGCCCGCGGGGCGGCATGGGTCGCAGTGGTCGCGCTCAGCCAGTTCCTCCTGGGCCTCGGCAACGGCGTCGTGCCTGTGTTCGGGCTGCTCGGTGTCTGGGTCTACTTCGCCGCCGTCGTGCTCGGCCCGGTGCTGGCGGGGCTGATCGGCGCCCGGCGTCACCACACCGTCGACGCCCGCCGCGGCGCCGGCTCATGAAAGGGGGTCCGTCATGACCCAGTTGCTGCTGTCGATTGTCGGTGGCGTGGCGGTCGCCGCGCTGATCGTGGTGCTCATCGTGCGGGCCGCGCGGCGGTCCGCCCCATCGGAGGGGAGGTCGCCGTACGGCTGGGCCGCGTTCGCGATGGGGCTGTTGACGCTCGTGCTGGTCGTCGTCGGCTACGTCTTCGCTCCCGAGTACGCGAACGAGGCCGAGGCCCAGGCCGCCGCCGGCGAGTTCGACTTGCAGGGTCTCTACATGGTCGGCACCATCACCGGTGTCGCGGCGGGCGTGCTGGCCGCGTTGGCGCTGCGTCGCGGCGACCGGCGCTGGCCGACGTGGGTGGGTCTGCTGGTGGGCGCCGGAGTCGTCGGGGCATGGGTGTACGTGATCATCTACGTCATGTTCAACCCGTACTGAGCGCGGCCGTCTTTGGCCAGCGTGGCGGCGCCGCTTACGCTGGAGGGGATCCGCGCCCGTCCCGGCGCGGGATGGTTCGGACGAGCTGCGGCCGCGGCTCGTCACCCACGAGACCGTAGAGGACGTGCATGGCTAGGACGAAGGCGAAGCGGGCGGCGGGGAAGAAGTCGCGGATCTGGAAGCGCATCGGCATCGGCGCGCTCGTGACGTTCATCATCCTCGGCCTGTCCGGGCTCGGCGCCTTCGCCTATCTGTACTCGTCGACGGACCTGCCCGACCCGAATGCGGACTTCCAGACCAACACCACGTTTCTGTACTACAACGACGGGCGCAATCAGCTGGGGTCGCTCGCCGTGCAGAACCGCGTGACGCTCGCCTACGCCGACATGCCGCAGGTGATGAAGGACGCCGTCATCGCGGCGGAGAACCGGTCGTTCTGGGAGGACCCCGGCTTCTCGATCTCCGGCATCGCGCGCAGTGCCGTGTCGATCGCGACGGGCGGCGAGCTGCAGGGTGGCTCCACCATCACGCAGCAGTACATCAAGATCCTCTACCTCGACTCCGGGCAGCGACTGTCTCGCAAGGTCAAGGAGCTCTTCCTCGCCATCAAGATCGGCCGCGAGATGCCCAAGGAGGAGATCCTCGAGGGTTACCTCAACACCATCTACTTCGGTCGCGGCGCGTACGGCATCCAGGCCGCCGCGAAGTCCTACTTCCTCAAGGACGCCAAGGACCTCACCGTCGACGAGGCGGCCGCTCTTGCGGCGATCCTGAACAACCCCGCCGGGTTCAACCCGTCGGGCGGCCCCGAGAAGGTGGAGCGGCTCCTAGGCCGTTACCGCTACGTGCTCGACGGCATGCTCGAGATGGGCGTGATCACGGACGCTGAGCACACCCGCGCCTCGGCCCAGCTGCCGGCGTTTCCGGACGTTCCGGTCAACGACCGCTACGGCGGCCCGAAGGGCTTCCTCATCAAGTCGGTCGAGGACGAACTGATCGCGCAGGGGTTCACGGAGGCCGAGATCCAGGGCGGCGGCCTCAAGGTCGTGACCACGCTCGACAAGACGATGCAGACCGCCGCCATCGCGACGGCGCAGAAGTACACCGCCCAGGCCGCAGCGGACGCCGACGGCTCGCCCGACGCCTCGCAGCTGCACGCCGCCATCGCCTCCGTCGACACGGGCAGCGGCGCGGTGCTGGCGATGTACGGCGGCCGCGACTACGTCTCCAGCTCCCGCAACTGGGCCACGACGGACCGGCCGGCGGCCTCGACGTTCAAGACGTTCGCCACCATCGCGGGCCTGCGCAACGGCTTCTCGCTGAAGTCGCTGTTCAATGGCGACACCTTCACCCCGCGCGGCGACACCAAGACCATCCGCAACGAGTTCGGGTGGGAGTACGGACCCGTGACGCTGCGGCAGGCGACCGCCGAGTCGATCAACACCGCGTTCGTCGACATGACCGAGCAGATCCCCGATGGGCCCAACGAGGTCATCAAGGCCGCCAACGACGCGGGCGCGCCCAGCAGCCGCGGCTGGGACGCCAACAACCGCATCGCGCTCGGTGCCGCCGAGGTGAGCCCGCTCAACATGGCCAACGCGTACGCGACCCTCGCCAACGGCGGCCAGCGCCACACCACGCACATGGTGGCCCGGGTCGAGGACCGTAACGGGCAGGTGCTGTACGAGGCCGAGGCGGCCCCCGAGCAGACCATCGACCGCAACGTCGCCGCGAACGTCACCGACTCCCTGACCTCCGTGGTGCAGGAGGGCACGGGCCGCCGCGCCGCCGAGCTCGGCCGCCCCGTCGCCGGCAAGACCGGCACCAACGGCGTCGACGACGACATCACGTCCGCCTGGTTCGTCGGGTACACCCGGCAGATCTCCACGGCCGTCATGTACGTGGCGGGAGACTCCGGCAACGAGGACCTGGACGACTACAAGCGCCCCCAGGACCGGACGTTCTTCGGGTCGAGCTATCCGCTCATGACCTGGGTCGACTTCATGGCCCAGGCAACGGAAGGCATGCCCGTCGAGGAGTTCGACCGCCCGCAGGAGATCAAGGCCACGAAGGGCTCGGTCAGCGCGTCGCCGTCGCCGAGCCGCACCCGCAGCGCGTCCCCGACGCCCTCACCGTCCGAGTCTCCGAGCGAGGAGCCCAGCGAGGAGCCGACGCCCTCCGAGGAGCCGACCCCGTCCGAGGAGCCGACGCCCTCTGAGGAGCCGACGCCGTCCGAGGAGCCGTCCAAGCCGGGCAACGGCCAGGGTCAGGGCCAGGAACCGGCGCCCTCTCCTGAGCCCACGACGTCAGAGACGCCCGCGGCGGGGGCCGGACCACGGTCCGATCCCGGTGACAAGCTTCCTCCACCCAAGGCGCCCGACCTCAGCCCCAGCCCTAGCCCCACCGCGTAGCAGCCGCCCGGCGGTTGCCGCCGTCGCGGCTAGAGTGACCGCGTGACGAACGCGCTGGTCCCTGGCCTCGGCGGGCCCATGGGGCGTCACGCGCGTCCGCGGGGGATCTGGTTCGACGCGCTGCCCTGGGCGGTTGCCGTCGGGACGGCGTCGTTCCTGGTGCTGTTCCTGCGACACACGCTGTGCGTGCAGACCGAGGTCGGCGTGGACATCAACGCCTACGCCCGGCTGTGCTACTCGGACGTCCAGACCATGGTGCGCGGGCTGGCGCTGCCCGTTGGGGCCTCCCCGTTCGACGGGTCGACGCTGGCGGTCGCGCCGTTGGTCGGCGTCCTGCTCCTCGGGGGCATGGCCGTCGCGCGGTTCGTGGGCATCCCCGTCGGCCCCACGGCGACCGACCAGCAGCAGCTCGACGCCAGCGTCGTCGCGGTGGGCGCCGTCACGGTCGCGTTCTACGTCTGCTTCCTGGTGTGGATCGTCACGTCCGCCCGCTGGGGGCGCAGGGCCCCGGGCCGACCGTCGTGGGTCGCGATGCTGGTGGCCGCGTCCCCCATAGTCGCCGCCTCGGGCCTGGTCAGCTGGGACCTCCTGCCGGTCGCGCTGACGTCCGCGGCGCTGGCGCTGCTGTCGCGGGGACGGGCCATGGAGGCGGGCATCATCCTCGGGCTGGCCGCCTCGGCCGGCACGATGCCGATCGGGATCGCGCTGGCGGTCACCGTCGGCGCGTGGCTGCGCGGCGCGTGGCCCGCCGCCGTCCGCGTGGGCGTGCCCGCGCTGGTCACGTGGTCCGTGGTCCACGCCCCGCTGCTCGTGACCAGGCCCGGCGCGGTCTTCGCGTTCTACCACGGGGAGGTACACAAGGAGCGCGGCTACGGCTCCCTCTGGTACCTGCTGGAGCTGCTGGGCAAGCCGGTCCGGCACGCGGGGTCGCTGGCGTTCGTCATGCTGGCGGTGTTCCTGCTCGCCGGTGTCGCCTACCTGTACGTGACGCGACGGCGGCCCCACGACGCGTCGCTCATCGCCGTCGTGGTGCTGGCGGCCGTCGTCGTCGGCCCGTCGTTCCCGCCGCAGACGTCGCTGTGGGTGCTGCTCGTGGTACTGCTGGCGCGGCCGTTCCGCCCGGAGTTGATCGCGGCGACCGTGGCCCACGTGGGCTACTACCTGGCGATCTGGGGGTGGTTGGCCGGCAGCCTGACGCTGGCCCAGTACGGACCGTATGGCGTGTACTGGGGCGCGATCATCGTGCGCACCGCCGTCGACACCTGGATCCTGTTGCTGGCCCTGCGGGACACCCGCGCGGCCGCCTAGACCATCCGCACCTCGTCGGCGGTCACCGTCGTCATGCGTGCCGTCACCGGAACCTCGTCGCCGATCCGCACCCCCGCGTCGGCACCGGCGACGAACACCATCGACGAGTGCATGTGCGGCGGCTCGGCGAACGCGCGCTTCCGGCCGCCGATCGCGAACGGCGACAGCGAACGCCCCAAGCCATCCAGCACCCCCTGCGCGACCGTCACGCCCCGCTGGCGCAGCGAGCGCTGCGGCGTCGGCGCGGCCATCGCCACCCCGTGGGCGGTGCCGCCGGACACGACGACGATCCACCCGTCCCGCGGCGCCTTGACCTGGTGGTAGCCCAGCCGCTCCCCGGATCGCACCCGGTGCAGGTCGAGCACCGTGGCGGTCGTGGTGTAGGCCCGCTTGTCGCCGAGCCACAGCCGCGTGCCGATCCGCATGTGCGTGCGTACCCCCAGCGCGGTGCGCAGCGCGCGGTAGTCGCTGACGCTCAGGTGGGACACCCAGACAGGGGCACGTTTGACCGCCAGCGCCGCTGATGCGAGCCGCTTGGCCTCCTCCAACGATCCCGATGCCGGCAGGTGCACCGCCCATCCCTCGAACGTGAGGTCCGCCAGGTCCCGCTCCGACAACTCGTCCGGCCTCAGGCCATGGCGGTGCATGGACGTCTCGATCTCGACGATGACGCGTGCGTGGGCATGCGACGCCGCCACTGCGCGGAGATCCTCCGCGCGCGAGATGGTGGTGATGATGCGCGAGTCGTCAAGCAGTGCGGTGGCGGCATCGTCGAAGGGCCGCCAAGGATTGAGGACGACGATGTCACCCGCGAAACCCCCGGCGCGCACCGCGGCGACCTCCTGCGCGACACCGACCGCCAGCGTCCGCAGCCCCAGCCGCGCCGTCTCAGTGGCCAGCATCCGCAGCCCGAACCCGTAGCCGTTGCCCTTCGCGACGGGGACGAGCCCCGGCACATCCTCCAGGAGACCCCGCAGGTGGGTCTGCCAACGGGTGCGGTCGACGGTCAGGGTCAGCGGCATGGTCAGCGTCTCTTCATGTAGAGGTCGAACGCCCGGTAGAGGGCCTTGTTGAGGGGGTAGTCCCACTCGCCGAGGTAGGCTACCGCCTCGCCGCCCGTGCCCACCTTGAACTGGATGAGGCCGATCTCCGGGTCGTCGGCGCCGACGCCCTCCACGATGCCCCGCAGGTCGTAGACCGCGCAGCCCGCCTCGTTGGCGTCCCGGATCATCCGCCACTGCACCGCGTTGGAGCCGCGCACCTCACGTTTGGCGTTGGTCGACGCGCCGTAGGAGTACCAGGCGTGTTCGCCGACGCGTACGAAGGTGGTCGCGGCCACGAGGTCGCCGTCGTGCTCTGCCAGGTAGACCCGCATCCGGTCCGGGTCCTCGGCGTTGAGCGCGTCCCACATCGTCTCGAAGTACGACAGCGAGCGGCCGGTGAAGCCGTCGCGCTGCGCGGTCTCCAGGTAGATGCGGTGGAAGGCCGCCAGGTCCGCGCGGTCGCCCTGCCGCACCGCCACGCCCTCCTTGTCGGCCTTCTTGATGTTGCGCCGCCACAGCTGGTTCATGCCCTTGAGCAGCTCGTCGTCGGACTTCTGCGTGCCGTCGGCGTGCCGCAGCGGGAGCTGGAAGTTGAACATCGGCTGTCCGGCCGCGAACCCGTGCCCCGTCGTGTCCGTCACCCACCCGCCGTGGATCAGCTGGTTGATGATCCGCGTGCCGACGAGGGTGGTCTCGTCCGGCTCGACGTCCGACAGGCGCGTGACGGCGTCGTCGGCGATAGCGGCCTTGATCGTGTCGGCGGCCCAGCGACGATGGACGACGGCGGGGCCGATCCGCACCGCGAACGCCCGGTTCCGCTTCGCGTGCACGACGAGCGCCCGCAGGTGGTCCGCGACGTCCGCCCGACCCCAGTCCAGCACCGGGCCCTCCGGGAGGTAGGCCAGGTAGCGCTTCAGCTTCGGCAGCTGACGGTAGAGGATCAGGCCGACGCCGGTGAGCGTCGCGCCGTCGAAGAACCCGATCGACTCGCCCCGCCATTCGGGCTTCACCGCCGCCCACGCCGGAGTCTGGAGGAACGATGCCGACCCCCGGTCGCGGATGAAGGCCAGGTGCTGGTCTGCGGAGATGGGGCGACAGGTGATGCTCACGAGAGTCAGGCTACCCCGTGGGTCCGTGGCGCGGCGGCCTCCCGCGGGCTGGTCTAGGCTCGGGGCCATGAGCATGAATGAGAAGCCCGAGATCGACTTCCCCGGCGGCGAGCCGCCCGCAGACCTGGAGATCACTGACGTCGTGGTGGGTGACGGCGCCGAGGCCAAGGCCGGCGACCTCGCGCACGTGCACTACGTCGGCGTGTCCTTCAGCTCCGGTGAGGAGTTCGACTCGTCGTGGAACCGCGGCGCCCCGCTGTCCTTCCCGCTGGGTGCCGGCCGCGTGATCCAGGGCTGGGACCAGGGGATCCAGGGCATGAAGGTCGGCGGTCGACGCCAGCTCGTCATCCCGGCGCACCTCGCTTACGGCGACCGCGGCGCCGGTGGCGTGATCGCGCCCGGCGAGACGCTGATCTTCGTGTGCGACCTCGTCGGTCTCAACTGAGCCGCGACAATCCGTTCGCTGAGGTCGCGCCCGGTGCGGAGAATCCTTCCCGTTCGCTGAGGTCGCGCCCGACGGCGGAGCCGTCCGGGCGGTCTCGAAGCTGACGCCGTAGGCGTCGATCTCCCAACCCCGCTCGCTGAGGTCGCGCCCGGTGCGGAGCACCCGGGCGAGTCTCGAAGCCGACGCCTTCCCGTTCGCTGAGGTCGCGCCCGGTGCGCAGCATCCGGGCGAGTCTCGAAGCCGACGCCGTAGGCGTCGATCCCCCGACCCCGTTCGCTGAGGTCGCGCCCGACGGCGGAGCCGTCCGGGCGAGTCTCGAAGCCGACGCCGTAGGCGTCGATCCCCCTGGGTGCGGGTCAGGTGCCGTCGCCCCAGATGGCGGCGGAGCGGCGGATGAGGTCGTCAAGGTCGGGCCGGTCGGCGTCGGACAACTCCGTCTCTGGCGGGTCGACTTCCGGTGGGTCGGTGTCTGGTGGGTCGCCGTGTGGGCAGGGTCGTGCGCCGGCGCGGATCTGTTGGAGTCGGAAGCGGCGGTGTTGCCGGGGGCGTCTGGCGGGATCGATGTGTCGGGGTGGCGTGAACCATGGCAGGCCGGTGACCGGATCCAGATCCACCCGCCATTGTGATTGCTCCGACTGCAGAGAATCCGGTTCCACCAGGCGGTGATGGTGGGGACAGAGGAGTACCCCGTTTCCGAGCCGGGTCTCGCCGCCCTGCCACCAGGGCACGATGTGATGCGCCTCGCAACACGCCGGGGTGGCGGTGCAGCCGGGGAACGCGCAGCCACCGTCGCGCTGCATCAGCGCGGCCCGCAGGCCGGGGGTGAAGGTGCGGTAGGTGCGGCCCACATCCAGCAGTCGAGATGGTCCGCCGAGCACGAGGGGGATGATGCCGGCGTCACACGCGAGTCGCCGCACTTCGCCGGCTGGCAGGCTGTCGACGTCGTCGAGCCCGATCAGGCCAACCCGACCGAGGCCGGTGGTGAGGGTGTCGAGGTCGAGGGTGACGTGCACCTGGGGCCTGTCCCCGCCATGCCTGGG